>Ga0209403_10000234_pt1 | contig 89317 bp, 70 predicted proteins | sample ArcticOcean_MG_C_8_FD_187440 | JGI IMG/M metagenome (GOLD analysis project Ga0209403, IMG submission 187440) | Marine microbial communities from western Arctic Ocean - ArcticOcean_MG_CB11_86 (SPAdes) (version 2) | ecosystem: Environmental > Aquatic > Marine > Oceanic | place: Arctic Ocean...
GACCCCCTCATCGATAGTGACGGCGACTTGGTAGCCGACGCGGATGACCTATGCGAAGGTCACGATGACTCGATTGATGTGGATGACGACGGGATACCGGATGGTTGCGACTCGCTGGTGGACAGCGACCGCGACGATGTCGCTGATGCGGATGACCAGTGTCCCGGTTTCGACGATGCGATTGATGTCGACGGAGATGGCATCATCGACGGTTGTGACGACATCATCGATTCTGATGGTGACGGTGTCGCAGACTCATTCGAGATGTGTCCCGGCTACGACGATGCGATCGATGTAGACGCCGATGGGACTCCCGATGGCTGTGATTCAATCATCGACTCCGACTTCGACTTCGTAGCGAATGGGGACGACGAATGCCCTGATACAGAAGCAGCAGCGATTGTCAACGATAACGGCTGTAGTGCAGTCCAACTCGACACCGATTCTGATGGCGTGAATGATGCTGATGACCGCTGCCCAGTGACTCAAGGCGGGACAAACGATGCGGATGGTGATGGTTGCCCCGATGATACCGATGGCGACGGCATTCTTGATGTCGATGATGCGTGTGAAAACTCGGCTGCAGAAGACCAGGTCGACACCACGGGCTGCGTCCCCGACACCAGTCTCTTCGCCGGTGGATTTGGAGGAGAGAATTCAATTTTACTAGGCGGATTGGCGGCACTTTTGGTGTCGATTATTTTAGTCGTTATCGTGGTGATTGTGAGACGGGGTAAGGAGAGTGATGAGTACCACGCTCAGTCCGAATTATTCGACTCTGTATCCTCTCCAACTCTCAAGTGGACGGGCGCTGGTATGCCCTCCCCCAAACCGACCCCAGGCGCAACTATGCCGACCTCTGGTGCTCCGGCAGAGTCATCCTCCCCCCATGTCGCCCAAGTGGGTGAGGTGCAACCGGATGGATACGAGTATCTTGAACACCCTCCTGGCTCGGATAAATGGTGGTATCGCGACCAGAAAACCAACCATTGGCAGCCTTGGGAAAAATAGCCCACACTGATGGGGCTCGACTCCCATTATTGCCACATTTACTGAATATCGGTTGACCGAAAGGATTTGAAGGCAAACCCGCTCCTTAAGGAGCGATAGACATGAGTTTACTATCAGGAATGAGATTGAACGGCGTACTGAGCATCTTGCTCGTGGCGTTGATGGTTTTGGGTGGAATGGCATCACTTTCTTCGCTACAAATGAGTGACGCAGCGGCAGCAGGTGATTCTAGTGCAGATGCTGGCGACGAGAATACCGACCGCGATCGAGATTCAGGTGCATTGAGCATAAGAATCGCTGGACTGGATGACTGCGATAGGTCACCTTCAATGGTTGATGTTTCTCCATCTCCTTTGAGATTGGACCGAACTGAAGGGCGCCAAAGTGACGACCCAAATCACGGCGAAGATGACGCAGAAGATGACGAGGCTGATGGCCACGGCGACGAAACCGACGAGGAAGACGAGACCGACGAAGTCGACTATCATCTTCCAGACCATATTTCGGTTGTTCGAACTGCGACCGGTGGCTATGTCATCCGAATTGTGAATGAGGATGGAGTAGTCCGAGAGGAGGTTTTGACAGCCGAAGAGTTTTCAGAATTCCTTGAGGAACACGGATGGAATGCCGAAGAACAGGAAGAAGAGACCGACGAGGTCGAGCACGACTGGGTCACTGACGAAGTAGAGCACGACTGGGTGCTTGACTGGGATTTTGAGGAGGAAGAAATTCCTGAACTTAACATCGAGATTCTCGACGATGGAACGATTATCATTGTCCGAGAGTATGATGACGAAATCGTGTATGACATCATTCAAACTAGCGACGACGGCAAGACGACAATCATCAGAGTAACCCCTTGGGATACCGAAGTAATTCACCCTCAACCACCTCAACGCCAGCGCGGCGATGACCGAGCAGGCCATGGTGACCGGGGAGGCGATGGTGGGATGCAACCCCTCCTCGCATTCGCTGATGATATGTCCGAAGATGAGCGCAACCGTTGCAAAGAAATGCTAGCCCCAAACCGGCCAGAAATCGACACCGATTTCGTACGCCCGGACTTCGTTCCACGCGAGAGAGATTCAAGGGATTAAAGTCGGCAAACGCATGACCATCTTGCGAGGGTGGGCGGCATTCGCGTAGCGAAGCCTTTTGAGCCCCCTTTAGAAAGGCAAGACGACCGAGAGGGAGTGAGCCCAATGATGAACATAACAGCCCGACAAGACACGATTCGCATAATCGTGGATATTTTGTCCACATTAGTCGAAGAGGCACGCTTCAACTTCAACGCCGATAACCTTGAGATTCGGGTGGTTGATCCGAGCCATGTAGCGATGATTCGAATGGAAATTGACAAGTCTGCTTTCGAGTCGTGGGAAGTCGATGAGACAGTTCTCGGATTGGAGTTGTCAAAATTGTCCAAGTTGGTTAGCCTCGCTGGCACTGGAGATTTGTTGGAGATAAACTTCGACGAAGGATTCGGTAGAGTCAACATCAATGTCGGTGAAATTGAGAGGGTCATTAGACCACTCGACAGACAGAATATGCAGGAGCCTCGAGTTCCTGATTTGGATGTCACCACGCTAGCTTGCCTCAGTGGGGCAAAGTTCGCACGGGCCCTTAAGGCGGCCGACCAAGTTGGTGACCTCGTTACCTTCTCACTCGACCAAAACAAGTTCAATGTCAATGTCTCCGGAGAATCGGATTCGGTCAGTGTGACCTACGAAGCGGGTGAGTTGCAAGAGTTGGTTTGTGACAATCCAGTGAAGAGTCAGTACAGCCTCCAGTACCTCCTGCCTTTGGCGAAGAGGATTGAATCGACTGTTGATTCCATTACGGTACGATTCGGTGAGAACTATCCGCTTCGGCTTGAGTTCGATATTGCTGATGGCCAAGGGAAAGTAGTCTACTTCCTCGCTCCAAGAGTAGAAGGGGACGCCTAACCACACCGCCCGCTATGGCGGGCGGTAGTGGGACTTTGTTCGATGACAATCCTGTCGCTTCTAGGAAAGATTTCCTTAGGAAATCGATTTTAATCGGTCACGCTCGATTGAACCCTACGGGCAAGTTCACACTCAAAAGTGAGAATTTAAGGGAAGGTTCAGGGCGCCAAGAATGCGGAGCATTCTGTTAGTGGGCAAGTTCACATTCGAAAGTTACTCAGTATTCACGCCAGCCGTGATTACATCCTTTGCAGGTGAGAATCCTAGTTTCTGGTTCATCCGAAGCACGGGTCTGTTTCAGTTCGGCGAAAACTTCGTTTTCCTCACACTTTGGGCAGATGTACATACCGGTGGTCAAGACGCCTCTGTGCTGTTTCGAGTCATCAATTACCTCTGTAAGATGCTTGAGGCTTCTCGCCTTAGATTTTGACCGCGCATCACTTGTGTCAATCTCTTCTCCACTGTTTAATCGGACAGTTTTCTTCGCTGCCCCGATGTAACTACAACGACCGTTTGGGCACCTGATGGTACCGTCTGATTCGGGGAAGGCTAAAGTTCCACATTCTGGACAGAAGATTGTATCACGCTCCGATGTATTAGCGGCATACTTCTTGCCTTTAAGGGCGACGGATGAGGCGATTCAGAAACCTATCATCCAAATCCGAAATCAGCCATCCGTCGGAGTGTTTTCTTCGCCTCTTTACTTTATCAGTTGTACCTTATGGGAGCCTCATGCGCATCTGTTGGGATTGGCGACTCGCTCGAGTGTTTGCCGACGACGGTGCAATCGTTGACGAAGCGATTTGGGATGCTGGTAGAAACCCTGCATCTGTCGCAAAACGGATTTCACAGTTGACAGCCGGCAGGATGACCGATGAAGCGCGTCGATTATCTGAGCGATTTCCCGATGCAGTTCACACTGCAAATTTCGATCTCCTTGAAGGCGAATGGCCTCCGCTTGAAGCCGATGAAATCGAAATGATCCAGGAGGCTTCCCTCATTCTCGCTCAATTAGGAGTCAGTGATGCAGCTGGCGACCCTGACCGGCGATTGGAACACTTAGTCCGAGCAGGCGATGAAATTAGAGCATCATGGACTACTCTTGAAGCGCGTGTAGTAGAGTGGGCTGGCCTCTTTCTACCTGAACTCGATATAGACGCGGAACGGAATCGAATTCCCGGTGCGCTCGCTTCCTCTGCCTCACTCGATGATACAGCGGCATTGCTAGAAACGGTTCCAGCCGAAGCGGGCATACCGGATGCTGAATGGCAAGCATTGAGTGATTGGGCCGAGGGTGTTGTCGAAGTCGAAGCACGATTGAAGAAAGTGGAGGATGCAGTACGGCAATTGGCGTTGGAATATCTGCCATCGACCTCTGCTCTAATCGGTCCTCTGCTCGCCGCGAGAATGTCAACCGCAGCCCATGGTAGAATGCGCCTTGCCCGCCTCCCCTCCGGCACAGTCCAAGTCCTCGGCGCTGAAACTAGTTTCTTCCTGCACCTAAAAAATGGAATTCCTGTTCCTAAGCATGGTCACATTTTCCAACATCCTTGGATATGCCGTTCACCTCGATGGGTGCGTGGAAAAATCTCGCGAATGCTCTCTGGAAAAATCTCAATCTGTGCTCGACTAGATGCATTTGAGGGGCCGCCGTGGGGGGATTCGGAAGTCTCCGAAGTTGAGGCGAAGGTGACTGCAATCCGGCAGCGCCACCCGAAGCCAAGTCGACGTTGAGGGGGCGGAAATTTGGCAAGAGGGCGTCGAAGGGTCCGAGAAATCAGCGAGTCAGTTCGAATTGAAGGTCGCGGCCTATGGTCGAAAAATGCGGTTAGAGGAGTCGCCGTACGCAACGAGAATTTGAGACGAAATCGTGGCGTTGAGTGGCGGCATTGGTCACCAAGAAATTCAAAATTGGCGGCTGGAATTCTTCGGACGAAAGGCGAACCTGAAGACTTACTACCCGAAGTTGGCGCTTCGGTTCTCTATCTCGGAGCGGGACATGGCACGACGGTTTCTCATCTTCACGACCACCTTTGCGGTGAAAAAAATGTATCCGGTGGCCAAATTGTTGCGGTGGATATCGCGCCTCGTTGCTTGAGGGATTTAATTCGGCTTGCAAAAGTTCGCCCGGGTCTTCTCCCGGTCCTCGCCGATGCGCGCAAACCCGAAACCCTCTCCCCGTGGCTTCCAAACAGGGTGCCTTGGCTTTTCCAAGATGTCTCACAGGCAGGTCAAGTCGACCTCTTCCTTGGGGCTGCGAAAAATTTCCTAGCACCTAACGGCCTCGCTCTTCTCTCACTGAAGAGTGCATCCGAGCGAATCTCTGCTGGCGGCGCTGAGGAGCAGTATGCTGCGGCTGCGGCTGCGCTATCTGACGCTGGACTCGATGTCCTCGAGGTCATCGAGTTGACTGGTTGGGAGGAGCAGCACGCACTGATTACCGGACGCGCTCCGAGCGATTGGCAGCGATGAATTTTCTAGTGGCCTCGGCTCGTTACGAGTTGGCGTTGGATTTGTCGAAGCTCGGTTGAGTTGGATTTCGAACTCACATCGCGACCCTTTTCACTTCTAGGAGGGAGGCGAGCCCCTTATGCTGAGTGCCCTACTCAAGCCAACTCGGAGAGGTTTGAGTGCGTCAATTAGGAGCCGTTTGTATGCGTTTGTATGCGTCAAATCGGAGGTGAATGAATGAGGCGAGCCCAATCAATTACCGTCATCGCCCTCTCAATCTCTCTGCTGTTAGCCGGTTGTCTCGGCGGAGAAGATGAATACACATTCAACGGAGAGGCTCCCAAAGGTGAATTGGAAACTAACGATTTTACTCTAATCGACCAACACGGCGATAATTGGTCGCTCTCCGATTCTCAAGGCAATGTCACAATCATCACCTTCATTTTCACAAGATGCCCAGATGTTTGCATCGCTGTATCGATGAACATCAACATTGTTTTGGACGGCCTTGACCAAGAGGCCCGGGAACAGGTGCAGGTGGTTTCGGTGACGGTGGACCCGTGGTCGGATACACCGGAGGAGATGTTGGCGTTTTCCGACAGCCGCTCTGCAGATTGGCCCCACCTAACCAGCCCTAATGCAGGGAATATGAGTGATGAGTTTACTGATTTGAGCGCGGTTTGGGGCGAATATCAATTGAGCCTTGAGGTGGTTGATACGACAGAAGATGATGGCCACGAGCATGAGCACGAAGGGGAATATACCGTGTTGCACGCACTACCGACTTTCATACTTGACAGAGGACTAACAAAGCGGGTTGTATGGCTTGGCTCGGAATGGGACCCAGTGCCTTTCAGAGAGGATTTGCAGCACCTCATCGACGAGTGAGTCGACGCTGGTTTTCCCGAATTCTAAACGATTCAATGGCAGTGACGCCGCACGCAATGGCTTTCACCCAAATGCATGGGTCTTCCTTACTGTGCCCGAATTACCAGAGGTCGAAACGGTCCGCCGCGGCCTCGTTAACCGGTTGGTTGGAAGGGTGATTTCGCGGGTGGAGGTGCGACGTGACAATCTGCGCTTTCCGTTCCCTGAACGGATGGCTGAGCGGATGGAGGGGCGGAAAATCGAGGGGATTGACCGTCGTGCGAAATATCTACTCGCACGCTTGGATGATGGCACATCGTGGTTGATTCATCTTGGGATGTCTGGGAAATTCACGCTGTTTGAAGCGGGCGAAGAGCCGTCAGAAGTGGGTAAACATGACCACTTCGCAATGTGGCTTGACGATGGAGGTCAAGCAATCTACACCGACCCTCGGCGATTTGGAGTGATGGATTTAGTCGACACCGATGTTGCTAACAGACATCGATTGTTGAGTGGATTGGGGTTGGAACCTCTCAGCGATGACTTTGACGCGGTCGCTTTTTGCGAATTGTTGCGTGGTCGAAGGACTCCGATGAAGTCGGCGCTTCTCGACCAGCGGCTTGTTGCTGGACTTGGCAACATCTATGTTTGCGAGATTCTCAGCCGTGCAGGGGTTTCACCGAAGCGCAGTGCGGCATCTGTGGGTGGTGCTGGCCCTTCTCCTACATTGAGGGGTGAGCGACTTGTCACAGCAACGAAACAGGTTTTGGAAGAGGCGATTGAGGCTGGCGGGTCGTCGATCAGTGATTTTGCCAATGTCGAGGGTGACCTCGGATACTTCTCTCATTCCTTCCGCGTATACGGTCGTGAGGGCATGGCCTGCCTACGGCAGGGGTGTTCAGGGAAGATATCTCGAATCGTTCAAAGTGGGCGCTCAACTTTTTATTGTCCTAGATGTCAACGCTAGCATTGGCTTCTACATAATCAAATATTAATCAAAGTCCACAAAACGCAAATCATTCGCGATTGTGGCTGAAAACGCGAGGAATTCACCAAAATTTCCCGTCAATTCTCCGACATTCTAAAAAAACCCTCGATTTTGTATTGTAATGGGCGATTTCCGAGCAAGTGTGCCTAACTACACCTGCTTTTAGTATGCACACCGGAATGTGCGATTTCGCTCAGTAATCGCATTTATTGATTGATTATCCGGGCAACCATTGATAAGCAGTCCGAGTCGGAGCGTAACAATCGCCCTGAGTGCGATGGGAAACAATAGGTGAGAAAAATGGAAATAGATTGGAAAGATGGAATGAGTGAGTTTTGGGGAGCATTGGCATTGACCTTTCTCCTGGCAAGTGGCGTTAGCGCCGGAGTTGTCGGAGTAGGCATAGCGCTGATTGTCCTCTGGGCTACATTCAGTGGAGCGCACATCATACCAGCATTGACTGCTGGAAAGATGTTCAACGACCAAGACTGGGAAGCTGGCGGAACCAAGTTGGTGTGGCAGATAGCAGGTACCGTAGGTGCAGGCGTTCTGGCACTCATAACTGGCAACGCTGGGGTAGCAGCTGCAGATGCAGCGGCTATCCCATTTGACAATATTACACATATTGTCACGATGGTTGTCGGTGGAGGATTGCTATACATGGTGTGGACCCGATGCGATGCATGGGTTGCTGCATTCGGTGTAGCGATTGCAATGACCGCAGGAATGTCCCTGACAGGTGCAATGGATGTTGGTAGCATGATTGGCGGTCTCGCCAATGGTGGTGGCTTCGGCGTTAACACCCTCGGAACATATGTGCTTGACACTGCTTTGGCAGGCGCAGGCGCATTGATTGCCGTTAAAGTCAACGAGCAACTCTGAGTAGAGCAGACACAAGTCGGCCTTAGGCCGTCCAACGCGGTAGGTCGGGGGGATTTCCCCCCGACCTTCCCGCCTTTTTTTCTTTTTTTTTCTTTTTTTTCATTTTTTTACATTATTTGAATATCTTGAAATTCCATTCGGATTAAAAGATTCATAGATTTGTGGTGTGCAATTACACACTTGGTTTAATCAGGTGCACCGGCCACTCGAAAAACCCCTAAAAACAGCGCCCTAGAGCAGATTGTCCACGGAACGGTTGATAAGCAGAAGTAATTACAGCGAAATAATCGTCAAAGTGCGATTAGAAAAAATGGAGATGTAAATAATATGGACCAAAAAAGAATGTTGACGGAACTGATAGGCAGCTTGGCTGTTGTATTTTTCGCTATAACTGGCGATGCAATGGCGACTGGCCTTGTTCTTGCAGTCTTTATGATTGCAATGGGCGGGACTATTTTGCCGATGTTCACCATAGCGAAGATGGCTGCAGGACGGGATGAAATTGAGGATGGAGCATTAGACTTTGTAATGCAGATTCTCGGTGGTGTTCTCGCCTACACCTTCGTTTGGTGGCAGGCAGCAGCAACTGGTGGAATGACTTGGGCAGGTGTGTCTGAGCTTGGACCACACACAGCAATAGCATCGCTATTCGCTGGGTTTTTGCTGATGATGGTGTACGAGAGATGCGGTGGCGGCTGGGAAGTCGGTATCTTGGCATGGATGGCAGCCGCAGGCGGCGCAACCATATCAGGTGCTGGTGACATTGGCGGTATGCTAGTGGACTCGGCTTGGAACGGCGCTAACATCATGGGCGTGTTCGGCGGAATGATCCTAGCTGGTATCGGTGGCTATGTAGCCCTCGTGTTCGGCGAGAAGGCTCTCGGCGAAGAAGAGTAGAACTCTTCACCAGTCTAATCAGACAAACACAAAGATATGCGAACGGTGTGAAGTGTTGGGTCTTCGGGCCCCACTTCACACCAAGCCTTTTTCCTGCGCTATCTCAAGCGGCGTTCGCTTTGGATTTTCTCTTTGATTTTCTCTTGGGAATTACTCACATTGAGATTCGCTGCGAAAATCCATCCTTGTTTTTCCATTCCTAGTTTTTCGAATCCTAGTTTTTCCATTCTCGGTTTATTGATTCCTTGATTTCCCATTATCATTCGATTCATAGTTTTTCGATTCTTAGTTTTTGATGACGAGGTTCAAGGGCCGTGTTTACCCCCCTCGTAATGGCCGGAGGGCAACAGTATGGGTGAAGCAAGTTTGGAGAGTAAATTGGTGGCAGAGGCACTAGGTGTGTTTGCACTCACCTTCATAGGAGCAGGGTCAATTATCGTCGGTGGTCTGAACGGAGGCGAAGCAGCACTTCTGACAGTCGCTATCGCTCATGGGCTAGTTCTCGCTGTTGCAGTCACTGCGACAATGAATATCTCCGGGGCTCATATCAATCCGGCAATCACAATCGCATTCTTGATGACTCGAAGAATCGATGGCACCACAGCAGGATTGTATATCGTCGCTCAACTTGTTGGAGGAGTCGTTGCAGGCGGTATTCTGTTCGGAATATTCGGCGAAGGAAACTTTGCCGGAACACCCGCGCCAGGAATGATCGAGGGGGTAACTCTCTCGGCATCAAAAGTCATCGTAATCGAAATCGTGCTGACCTTCCTGCTGATGCTCGCTATCATGGGTACTGCCGTGGACCCGCGCGCTCCCGCCATAGGTGGCTGGGGAATCGGCTTGATGGTCACTGCCGACATTCTCATGGGTGGCCCCTTAACAGGAGCGGCGATGAACCCTGCTCGCCATTTTGGCACAGCGTTATTCGAGGGTTTGCTCGGCGATGCGTGGATGTATTGGGTAGGACCAATCATCGGTGCTGGGCTCTGTGCCATGATTTACGACCGCTTCTTGATGGCCGATGAGTGATGTTCATTTGGACATCTCTTGATCTAGTTGTCAATTCCACATTCAATTGGTTCAATATTCAATTGGTTCAATCAGCGAGTCCATGCAGGCTGAAGGGTGATATGTTCCGCCCTTTTGGGGGATAGCATGGTTCAGCCGGGACAAGACACTAGCAGTCCGTGGGACGAGGCTCTTGTGGCCACCCCTGGTGACACTCCAACTCCTGGTGCATCGTCGCCTCCAGCACCCATTGTGCTAGGAGGGGCTGAAGGATTGACTCTCAACACTGAGATGCAGGGTCAAATGCCTACTCAACTTTCGCCCGCAGGTGGAACAACACTGACCGGTTCAGTGGGGACTATTGATTCGGGAGTGTGGGAAGTTCAAGCGGGAGCAAAGACCGAAGGCTCATTTTGGAAGGGTATTGGCATCACCTGTATCTTTGGTTTCGCAATAATTCTCGTGCCTATGATGCTCAGCATTTGGGGTGAATCTCGTTGGGACGATAATTGGCATCAAGAGGACCTCGACATTCAGTGGGATGCTGGAGGATTGAACGGGACCTTTCAACTGGAAACTACACAAATCGGAGAATGTGACCTTAGCATCTATGATTCCTCAGGTCAGAGTTGGGACAACAGTAATGGAAATTTCAACGCCCATGCAGATTGTGACGGCAGACTCATTCAAAACAAATTCAACACAGTTGTTAGTTACCATGGGACTAACGGTTCTGATGGCAACTTCACTTTGACAATCCAAGACCATTATCGCAGTGGTGATGAAATAAGCCTACAGATTTCAGGGTGGAATCCCCAGACTGGAGGTTATTCCTCCGTAATCTACGGGAGCCAAACCCTTATCGAAAATCAAACTGAAATGATATTCTTCTCAAATGAATCAGAGTGGCCTAGTTGTAATTTTGAATTTCAAGTATCCCGAACTGATGGTTCTCAAGTTCGAACAGAATATCTAGATCAAGACTACAGCGAATGGGTCAACAAACCAGGTTGCCCTCCTGACCCAACCTTTGGTGAATGGGTGGAAATAGTGGTTGGCACAATCGATACCGAGAGTGGTTATGGTGATTTGATGCTACAAGAACCGCTTGAGGAAGGGGTGGAATTAGGAGCGGAATATTGGGAAGGCTACGATAGTGGGGGTGGCTTCATCTACGATATTGCACCTTGCTTGGGTGGTCTGCTCGGTCTGGTCCTGTTCGGTGTATGGATTCAGCGCATTGTGGTGAATTTCCAGGCTGGAATGAGTAAGACTGGAACTGGAATGCTAGTCGGTGTAATTCCCGCCTTCTTCCTCTCGATGATTGTAGCATTCATCATCGCTGTAATGTTCAATTTCTAAGTTGATGACTCACTACGCAACAGCGGTAACCGTCACTGGTCAAGCGCGGTAATTGCAGTGTTCGCAATCTGGGTTCTTTGCAGGTTGGGCACCTTCGAGGCAATTTGCTGCATCTTTGAACCACTGGGCCGCTTGAAGGCGAGCGGCTGGGCCGACATCGATTTCGTAGAAGTCACAACCGAATGGAACAATTGGGCCATCGTTGGCTCCGGTTGGGAAAAGATGTGCGAGATATGCCACATCACCGACCTGCCGCCCCTGACTCTCCATGATGAACGAGTAGAGTGCCATTTGGCGAACTGCGGTTGGATGAGGTCCTTTGTCGGAGGATTTCTGCGACGCTTTTGTCTTGAAGTCGACGACGACGTGGCAACCACTTGGGTCCTCTAGCATCTCATCCATTGTCCCGAAAAGAGTGTAGTTCTTGCCTCCTGCAACATACCAGTCCTTGACATCGAGGCTTTGTCGCTTGGAGACTAGGTCATCGTCTTGGACCAATTTCCAACCTGCTCCAAAGAACGCTGATGACCCTACTTCCGAGGGAAGGGTTCCCGCTGCCGCGTGAGCACGGTAGTGGTGTCTGAAGACCGTGTCGATTCCGATTGGCAGACCTGCCATGATTCCTCTAGGCCTTTTTGAGACCTTGTTCTTGTCAAGCCAATAGCAGCAGGAGCAGTCGAAGAATGAGTTGATTTGGCTCGGCGAGATTTTAAAATCCGGTTTTGGTCCAGCTGCTTTTTTTGCCATTTTTTTTCAGTCTCCTATCACATGTTGCGACGGTACTGGCCGCCGACTTCGAATAGTGCGTCAGTTATTTGACCGAGGCTCGCCTCTTTCACAGTTTCCATCAGTTCAGCGAAGACATTTCCTCCGTCTCTGGCAACTTCCTGGAGTTTGGAGAGGGCCGCTGGGGCCGATTTTTCGTGGGTTTTGTGGAACTCCGTTAGCCGGTCGAGGCAGCCCTGCTTCTCTTCGGGAGTGGCGCGAGTAAGTTCCATGTCGAACGAGTCGGCTGCCGACTCGTCGTAGGCAACCGCATCCGGATTCTCAAAGGTGTTCACACCGATGAGCGGCAATTCACCCGAGTGTTTGAGGTGCTCGTAGTGCATCGATTCGTCCTGAATCTTGGAGCGCTGATACATCATCTCCATGCTGCCGAGAACACCGCCTCTCTCACTGATTCGCTCAAACTCCTGCAGCACAGCCTCCTCGACCATGTCAGTCAATTCCTCGATGAGGAATGAGCCCTGCATAGGATTCTCACACTTGTTCCAGCCGAACTCCTTGTTGTTGATCATCTGAATCGCCAACGCCCGCCTCACTGAGTCGGTTGTCGGCGTGGTAATCGCCTCATCGAAGGCATTCGTATGCAATGAGTTGGCATTGTCTTGAATTGCGAGCAGCGCTTGAAGCGTCGTACGAATGTCATTGAAATCAATCTCTTGGGCGTGCAACGAGCGGCCACTCGTCTGAATGTGCATTTTGCATTTTTGAGAGCGCTCGTTGCCGCCGTACAAGTCCCGCATAGCAATCGCCCAGATTCTGCGGGCCACTCTTGAAATCACAGTGTATTCGGGGTCCATCCCATTGGAGAAGAAGAACGAGAGATTGGGGGCGAAGTCGTCGACGGCCATGCCGCGAGCGCGATAGTACTCAACATAGGTGAGCCCGTTAGCGAGCGTGAAGGCGAGTTGCGAAATCGGGTTAGCGCCTGCCTCAGCGATATGGTATCCGGAGATTGAAACCGAGTAGTGGTTGCGGACATTGTTGTCGATGTAGAACTGTTGAACATCGCCCATTAATTTCAGCGAAAAATCGGTCGAAAAGATGCAGGTATTCTGCGCTTGGTCCTCTTTCAAAATGTCAGCCTGCACTGTCCCACGCACAGTCGAAAGGGTATTCTCCCTAATTTCCCGGACTTCCTCTGGTAAAGGTGAGCGACCTTTTTCTTTTTCGAAAACGGCTTCCTGTTGGCGGATTGCAGCGTTGAAAAACATAGCCAAAATGATTGGAGCAGGCCCATTGATTGTCATCGAGACACTTGTGTTGCGGTCTACAAGGTCGAACCCCTCAAACAGTTGGCTCATCTCATCGACGGTGAAGATTGAGACACCGGATTCCCCCACTTTTCCGTAGATGTCGGGGCGCAGGTCTGGGTCGCGGCCGTACAGGGTGACCGAATCGAAGGCGGTTGAGAGTCGGGTGTATGGTGAAGATTTGCTCAACAGGTGGAAGCGGGAGTTTGTGCGGCTTGCCGGGCCTTCTCCAGCAAACATTCGGGTTGGGTCTTCGTCGGTTCGCTTGAGTGGGAAGACTCCTCCTGTGTAGGGGAAATTGCCTGGTAGATTTTCTCGGCGGAGCCAGTTGAGTAGAGTCCCTTTGTCCTCAAATCGAGGGATGGCTATGCGCGGAATTTTGCTTCCAGAAAGTGACTCAGTTTTCGTTTCGGCGTCGAATTCACGCCCTCTAACTTTGTAGGTGTAGGTGCCGCTGTCGTACTCCTCGGCGGTCTCTGGCCAACCGCTCAATAGGTTGCGGGCGCTCGGGTGTAACTCCTCCAAAACTTCGGTAGCTTCCTGCCTCAGTTCGGTGGACTGGTCTGCCTTTCCAACTGCTTCAAGGTGGTTTGCGGCTTCTGCTAATTGTTGAGCGAGGCGGGCTTTTTGGACCTCGCTGTAGGTGCGATTGTGATATTCGCGAACCGAGGCAGATACTTCGGCGAGGTAGTGGATTCGCTCTGGCGGGATGATGTGGCGTGGCTCGGGCATCCCTGAGGGGGGCATGGTCGCGGTGCGGGCTGTTGGATTGGAGCCGTTTGAAAGGGTGATTTGTGCTGCGAGGCGAGCCCAAAGGTCGTCGACGCCGGGGTCTGCGAACTGGCTGGCGATTGTCCCGCAGACCGGTAGTTCTTCGTCGCTGATTCCGAACAGGTTGCGATTGCGGCGGACTTGTTTTCGTACTGCGCGTAGCGCGTCTACGGCGCCTCGTCGCTCGAACTTGTTGATGACGACGAGGTCAGCAACATCTAGCATCTCGATTTTTTCAAGTTGGGTGTGGGCGCCATATTCAGCGGTCATCACATAGAGCGTATGGTCGACATGACTGGTAATGGCGTCGTCAGCCTGTCCGATTCCGCTAGTTTCAGCGAAGATGAGGTCGAAGCCGACCGCTTGACAGATTTCGATGGCATCGCCGAGTGAGTCGCTGACCTCTTTTCCAGAGCCGCGACTGGCGAGGCTACGCATGTAGAAGTTTGAGTTTGAGAGGGAGTTCATCCGAATGCGGTCGCCGAGAAGTGCTCCACCGGTTCGCTTTCGAGTGGGGTCGGTGCAGAGGAAGGCGACTTTGAGGTCGGGCTCGTCTCTGATGATTCGCAGCATTATTTCATCGAGAAGGCTTGATTTTCCAGCACCCCCAGTACCGGTGAGGCCAACCACGGGTGCTTTCTTGTCACCATCGCGTGAGCGGCACTTTGCAAGTGCGGCGCGGAAAACCTCCTCATCGCAGTTCTCAGCGAGGGTGATGAGTCGGGCGATTCGGCCATGTTGCTCCGCTTCGATTGGTCCATCAAGTTCCAGTAAGTTCTCGACGGAAAGCAGGTCGACCTCGTCGGTTCTCTCCATCAAATCATCAATCATTCCGACAAGGCCCATGTTGCGACCGTCGTCTGGTGAGTAGATTCTGGTGATTCCCGCTTCGTGCAGGTCTCGAATCTCGACAGGAGTGATTGTACCACCACCGCCGGCGAAAATTTTGACTTCCTCTCGCCCAGCAGCGTCGAGAAGTTCTCGAATGTAGGTGAAGTACTCCATGTGGCCGCCTTGGTAGGAAGAAAGGGCAACTGCGTGGGCATCTTCGTGGATGATGGTGTCAACGACATCCTTCGCAGAGCGGTCGTGACCGAGATGAATCACTTCGGCCCCAGCGGCTTGAATTAGGCGCCGCATGACATTGATTGCAGCGTCGTGTCCATCGAACAGCGAGGCGGCGGTAACAATGCGACGAGGCACCGGAATGCTACTGCTAGATGCACCGGTTGAGGCCTCAACTCCGCCATCGACTCCGCTCACCATGGGACCTGCGAGAGGTGCACAGCAAATCAGCAATTCGGAAGCGTGTCCATAGGACACGCGGTATCAGCCGAGGATTCAAGCGGCTGACCTCTATCCAACACTCATGGCGCTCAACCAGCAGCAACAGTTGGACGCGATTCTGACCGCCTACGGTCCAATCGTAGGAATGTTGCTCATTCTGCTTGGGTTGTCACTCACACTGGCCGGCCCACGCCTAATTCCGCTGCTAACCGCGTGGGCGTTGTTCGTACCATTCGCCTTCACCGCGGGCGCGGTTGCTAACGCCTACCTCGGGGTCGACGCAAAGATTGCTATCTGGATAGGAATAGCAGTAGGGATGCTCGCCGGTTACTCTGGCCAGTCACTTGGGAAGTATTTCCACCTCATCGTCGGGGGGGCGGCCGGCATGGGTGTGATGGGGGTCATCCTCTCCATTCTCATCGAATTCTACGACTTCAACTGGATAGTCGCGGCGGTCGCGCTCGACCTCGCTTTCATCATCGGGGCCCGCTTTGCAAAGGATGCCAAAGAGGCTGTGACATTCGTCAGTTCATCTTCTCTCGGAGGAATATCAATCGCTGCGGGTGTGGCAATCACTTCTGCCGGCATGAACGGTCTCGACGACTTTAACCCTGCAACCGGTCAAAGTGCGATGATTATCGTCGCTTGCATCTTGGTAGGCTCATTCTTCCAACAGTGGCGCTATGGCAACGACTTCGAATGATTAAAATAAAATATTTATTTGATGTTATTTCTCTAATTTATCTATTCGGCCATATATCGCTGGTGGATTAGTAAATGATCAATGTTGGAAGAATTGTATCTGAGAGATAACGGCATGGACATTGTGTCAAATTCTGACGGTACATCAATAGAATTCCAGATATGGTATGGAGGACGTTCAATGATTTATAGTGGACACTCAATGAATCAAAATACCCCTCAAATAGTAATCTACTGAAAACTCATTCGTGCGCATCGATGTCGTCCTTGTGCTTGTTGAACAGGGCTCGTCGCTTGACCTTCAGTGAAGGGGTGATCATCTCGTTCTCGGTGGTCCACTCCTCTGGGTCGAGAATCACGCTGCCAGAAATCTCGAAGCCCTTCCAGTTAGGTCTCATGATTTCCTCGGTGAGAGAATTCAACACGAATGCACGGACTTCTGGCGCTGCGCATAGGTCCGAAAAGGAACCACTCGAATTGAGTCCGGCTGCCTTGAGTCCGGCTCGGAGGGCCCCTTCGCTGGGATTGATGATGGTAAAGGTCCTCACCTTGTTGGTGCCGTCAACGCAGGACTGATCGACCAACGGTGAGAGTTTCAAAGACTCCTCAAGTGGCGAAGGAGCGACATATTTCCCGTTCTGTAACTTGAATTGTTCTTTTACGCGCCCTGTAATCATTATGAATCCGTCGTCCAATCTTCCCAAGTCGCCGGTCCGGAAACCACCGTCCTCGGTCATGACTTCGGCAGTCGCCTCGGGGTTGTTCCAGTACCCGAGCATGATGTTGGGTCCGTAGACGACAATCTCGCCGTCGGTGCTGTCTGGGTCGTCCCAAGCGTCCTGGTCAATGACTACTCTCTCTCCGGAGATGGGTCTTCCCACGCTACCGAGTTTGCAAGGGTGTCCCTCTTGCCAGCCGTTGATGGAGACTAGTGGTGAAGTTTCCGTCAAGCCGTAGCCTTCGAACATCGAGAAGCCGACACACTGGATGAAAGAAGCGACCTCGGGTGAGAGGGCTGCTCCGCCGGAGATACAGAATCGCATCTCTCCTCCGAATCGTCCTCGGATTTTACCGAGCACGATTTTGTCGAGTTTCTTGTCCAAGAATCCCTTCGGCTCAATTCTGAGGCAGTCGCGGCCATCCGCCGCGATTCTCGCCCGCGCCTTTCTGAAGGCAGCCGCTCCGAGTCTCTTCTTGATTGGAGAGGAGTTGAGTCCTGCCATCACTTTGCCGTACAGTTTGTTCCAAACGCGGGGCACAGCGAAGAGTGCATGCGGTTTGATTTCTTGACACTCATCGGCGATTTTCAGCACATCTGAGATGAGGTTAATGTGAACACCATGGTGAACCATGAAGTGCAGGTCACCCATTTGGCCGAAGGAGTGAGCCCAAGGCAGGAAGGAGGCGGTTCTGTCACCTTTGTAGATGGGGAATCTTCCTTGCATTGCGATGATGTTGTGAAGGATATTCCAGTTTGACAGCATGACCCCTTTCGGATTTCCAGTCGTGCCACTCGTGTAGATTAGCGTCGCCAGAGCGTTCGGGTCGCTCGCCGGCTCCCCGACGGGGGCTGAAGCGGCACCTGCGGCCACGAATTGACTCCACATCGTCACATTGACTCCTGTCGGAGGAGTTGCGTTTGGAGCATCGTCTCCCAGAAGAACGATTCCTGCTGTTGGCCAGCAGTCTGCTTCGAGGTGCTCGCAAAGTTTGTCGAGAACATCTGTGTTGGCTGCGAAGAGGATAGTCGGTTCTGAGTCGCCGAGAATGTAAGCCCATTCTGCACCGTGTTGATGAGTGTACATCGCGGTGTAGGCCGCACCGAGCGCGTTGGTTGCGTATGCGGCAGCAGCCCATTCGACCGAGTTGTCGATGATTAGTCCGACTCGGTCTCCGGTTTTGACGCCAGCATCTCTCAGCGCGCGGGAACAGGAATCAACGAGTTGGCCAAATTGATTGTAACTCAAATGGATTCGAGGTGCGCCGAGTGCTGGAATCGTACCGAACATCGGTTCATCCAGATTTTTTGCGACCGCCTTTGTCATTAGTTCATTCAGGGTTCGCGGGTCATCGCCCTGCGGACCACTCCAATCTCGGTCTTCCGGTTGGATTGCCATTTTCTTCATTTCTCGCGCCTCGCTCAAGTCGTCACCGCTCATCGGAGGCACGCTCGGCCTCATGAGCGTTCTCCCTGCTATTTCACAACAAAACAGCCCTAACAGCGGCTCTCCAATCGGCTCCACCATTCCGATTTGCGAGCGGGCTCGCCGGTGAAGGATGGGGGATGGATTCGATTCTTACTTTACTGTCAGCTCGGCCACCAAGAGCGATTTCAGCCCGCTTTTTGGCGTATGCCCCAACTCCGACAACCCGCTCCGCGTCGAGCGCATCGACAACCTCTCTCAGGTGCTCATCGCAGACCTCCAGCAACCGCTTCGCGCTATCCCCCCTCAATTTGTCAGGGGTAAGATTCCTCGCCCCATCGTCGAACATTAACAGTGGACAGTGGTTCACGACGAACAAATGCTGGTGAGCGGCATTCGCATCACCATAGATTTCCTCGACGATACTCCAGAGGCGGGTGCCAGAAACTTCTCCTCGCGTGCAATCCAAGCCGAGAACAGGTCGTTTTGGGAGGGTGTCTAAGGGAGATTCAACCTCGCCGCTCAAGCCGAGATAATCGGTAACTTTTGAGACATCACCGAACGGCACACCAGTTTGACCCATCCCCCAAGGCCCGGGGTTCATTCCGAGAAGTACGGTTTTTGCGCCTTGTCCGCCATAATTGGTGAGGTATTGCTCGTGGATTTGCCAAGCGTAGTCGAGTGGCTCGTATGTGACAGATAGGGGAGGGCCGAGTTCCGATTTGAGATTTGAGCACGCAATGTGCAACTTTTTTGCCGCTTCGACCAACGATTTCACTCGCTCACCTTCAAGACATTCTTCGCTAGTTCGGGGAGTTCAACTTGCGCCGCCTTAAACGCCTCCTCCACCGATGAAAACTTCCCTCCTGCACGGGCTTCCTTAGCGCGGGCGGTGACCAGTTTCCAAGCAGATTTTTCACCGATTCCAGGAATCGCCTGAAACTGCTTTTCTGTGGCGCTGTTGATCTCGATTCCAACCTCGACACCGGTGATGCTGCGTTGGCCATGTGAGGTGACGAGGATGTCGGAGACGGATTCGAGCGGGACATGGTATGGCAGGCCGACGAGAATCGGATAGGCTCCGACCTGGCGGCCGAAGGTGACGCCGGCATTGCCGCGGCAGGATTCATCTCGGTGGGTGCCGTCAGTAGTGTGCGCCGGCAGTCGGATTCGGTCGTCGTGACTCTCCCAGCGAACATCGTTGAGCCGCTGGCCTACCGGCAGCATCTCAGCGAGTAGCGGAGAGTCAATCTCGTTGCGTACCCATTCTTTGAAGGAGCGGAATTGCTTCTCTGGAATTTCTTGGAATCCTTCGCCTTCGACCTGTCGAATGTTGATACGGCGCAGCCATAGCCCTTCGCTTCGAAGTTCGCTGAGGAGTTGTCGATTCATCTCGTATGTTTTATCGGTTTCACCGTTCAGTCCAGCGATGAAGTTTAGACCGGGCAGGAGTTTGGGAAGTCCCCTTTCGCCACGGGTTCGTCCGTGTTCGTTGATGAGGCGGATGGCCGCCTTGAGTTGGCCGGGGTCGCAGTTCAGCCAGTTCTGTTCGTGAACTGTCGGGTCAGCAGATTCCAATCCGAAAGAGAGGATTCCGCCGTCGCTGAGAGTCTCGCAGAGCGTACGGGTGATTTCGCCTGCCGGCTCGAGATTTTCAGCGATTATACTCGGATTTCCGTTGTCAACATGAAGAATGTCAAGACGCTCATCTTCGCGCAGACCGTGCAGGAGTTTGGCTATCGGTTCGGGGTTTGGAATCGGATATTCAAGTTCGACTACACCCTCAGCCATGTAGGTGTAGACATCGGTCATGCCGCCGAGTCGAATGTTTTTGACGCCGCAATCCAGAGCGGTGGTCACCTCCGAAATGACATCCTCCGGGCTTCGCCAAATCGGCACACCTTTCTTCGGTTCTATACAGAATTTGCACCCTTGTTTGTAGCGGACACAGCCTTGGTAGACCTCGACTTCGTAGGTCAAGGGACCGCCCAAATCCGGATGTTCGGTAACCGATTTACTGCTCGCGCCCGCGCCCGCCCAAGTGGCCCACTGTGAGGCAGTTCTACGGCGATGTGCAAACTCTCCACTGGTGAGGTAGTGTTCGAGCGTGGCGTCGGTGTCCTGCACGCAGAGGAACAGATTGTGGCGTAGAGGAGTCCAACCCTGCTGACGCCAGCCGCGAATTGCCCAACCGCCGGCAATCAAGGGCGGTTTTCGAGGCAAGGTGCGGAGCAACTCGTCGGTTTCTCGCAGCGAGACGGGGGTCCCTCGGAGGTATTTTCCGGGCACAATAGCGCCAGCCAGAATGACTATCCCATCACAATTTGACAGGTCTGGACGACGTTTGAGTCGCCAATCGTCTATTGTCACATAGTCGTAATCGATGTTGCGCGATTCAAGAACACCACAGATGTAGCGAACATGGAAGCCGATATACGGAGGGACCCCGAATGCTGCTGGTTCATCCTCGTATCCATCAATTACCAGCCATCCCATTCGTTCACCTCGGTAGTCGGTATGGGTTACCTGTTGTCAGCCGTTCGGCCGTCGCAACTCCTCTCAACCTAGAGGAGGTTGGTCTGCGTAGTCCCATCCACCTGCTGGAGTTGCTCCGGTCGGTGGAGGTGGTGGTCCTGTCGCTTGATGGATAGAAGCCGTAGGTTGGCCAGCAACTGCGGCTACGGATTGGGCTTGTGGAGCGGCAGTCACCTGTTCATTGACTTCGGTGCCGAGGGCTGGTTCTTTGCCGCCTCCGCCTCGGAAAAGTGAGAGAGTCAAGGCAATCAGCCCGATTAACAGGGCGAGAATGGCAACGGTCGGTGCAGCCGTCTGAGCCGTGTCACCTGCGCTAGTTACGATATCGGATGAATCCGAAGTCACGACCTCGACGATTTGGAGGGTAGATGCAGACCCAATCGTGACATGGAGGATGTAGGAACCCGCTTCGAGGTCCGAGGCTGGCTGGACAACGAGAGTCCCGGTGGCTGAGGTAGCCACACCGATCCGCGTTGATTCGGTTGAGCCCAATATGGTCGTCTCCCAACTCATTGGAAGTTGCAACGCTTCACCCTCCTCAACGCTGTGCAACTCGTAGGAGATTGTGAACTCCTCACCAGCCTTCACCCTGCCCGATGGGAGATCGATGTTGACCACATACCCCTCTCTGATGAAGATGGAGGCTTGGTCGGTTTGAGAGTGACCCGAGCCATCGACAGCGACGACTGACAACCTGAACTCGTCGTCATTGAAACTTTCACTGATAGTCACGATGACACTGGTCGAAGTACCTGAGTCCACTAATACGCCACTTTGGCCATCGGTTGAAGTCCAAGTCCATCTGATGTCATCATCGAACCCTTCTGCAACGAGTTCGTAACTGACCTCGTCACCCGGCGAGAAGGAGTTTCGGTCAGCCACTAAGTGGATTTCTGGTTCCACCACAGGAATGCTGAGTTGCTCGCTGTCACTCTCGCCAGTGGCGTTGAACGCCATTAACGAGAGTTCGATGTCTGCCAAGTCACCGCGGAAGTCTGATGGAATTGTTAGTTCAAGAGTCGATTTTCCGGATGAATCCAATTGAACTGCCAAAGGTGGTTGAATGACTACGGTGCCGTATTCTACCCAATCATCTTCGCCCTCCCACGCGAACCAGTGAACCCAACAATTGGGAATTGCTTCACCTGCAAGGTCGGTGACGACCACATTGATGGAAACCGTATCTCCTGGATTAAATGGGCCACCTTGTACGGTCGCGCGCATCTCTATTCCTTGACCCGACAGGTCTTCTGAAGAGGATATCCAGATGGTCCGGTTTGAGTGAATTTCCTCTCCGTCGTTGGGATTGTAGCCAACCAGTTCGAGAGTTGCTACACCGGAGTGTATCCCGACCAGTCCGCCTATTTCCACAAGTTCACTCACATGCCCTCTCGTGCTTGAGTAGATTGTTGACTTGAGATTGCGGACAACCCCTTCCTGCCATAGGTTCAGGTTTAGCATTTGATTCGGAAGTGGTGTGGAGTCATACGAAGAACTCGCTTCAGTCCAAGCCTCGATGTGGAGAATTTGGTCGAGCAGCACATTGGAGGAACTTATCGGCTGAACCCATTTGATTTCATATTCGCCGACTTCGACTGTGGTTGATGCCGAATCAACCTCCTGACTGCTGCCGTTTGCCCAAACTTGGAATGTGACGATGTCACCGTTCCAATCGTCGATTGCGATGTTGAGCGGTGTGACCATCGAGAATTCAAATGAGCCGAACACACTCTGCAGAGAACCCCTTTGTTCCCGCTCTTCGATGCTGCCATCTTCATCGATGGTGTATGTCGCAACCCACTCAACTTTAGTTGCTGATTCGGGCGCTCCAGTCCATGGGTGGCTGAGCAAACCCTCGATGGTAATAGTTGAACCAGCGAGTACGACTTCTTCTTTAGGCACCAGAAGGATGTCCCGCCGCTTCACTGAGAAAGAATCACAATCTTGGGGTGTGAGGTAGGCTGTATCCCAATCTCCTTCATCGTAAAAGTACCAGTTCGCGATACACGCCTGATAGACTCCAGTAGGGGTGGCCGGAGAAACCATCCAATCCCACTCCAACCGTTCGTTGTTGGTACTCTGGTTGTGCCTCTCAAACCTTCGCTGACCTTCGTCATCTTCGACCCATACCTCGTAGAGGATGGTTGAATCAGTACCGAGCCCATCAGCAGTCAAGTGAAGTGATTCGCCAGGGATTGCGACCTCTGGGTCGATGTCGATATTGGCTCCGAATTGGGCGGATACATCGATTGCGGGTAGGAGCGAGAGTGAGAAGAGTGCGATGAGGATGAGAGCCAAGGTTCGTTTTGCCATGCGTACGCATTCGTGCGATTGCGAATGAGCCTGTCGGCTCAGTAAAGTGCTTTTGAAAAGCGTTCAGTTAGCCTCTACGATGGATGTCGAGGGTCTCAACGGCGTTCTCGGCGTCCGCCACCGCGTCCGCCTCCGTCTCCACCGCGACCACGGCCACCGCCGCCACCTCCGCGAGGTTTCGACTCTTGAATCGTGATGCTTCGGCCACTCATTTTGGTACCCTTCAGTTTGCCAAGTGCTTCACTGCCTTCTTTTCGGTTAGTGTAAGTGACGAACGCGAATCCTCGGCTTTTGCCGGTCTCTCGGTCCGTTGCAATATGGACATCCTTCACATCACCGTGCTCACTGAATAGTTCTGACAATTCATCCTCGGTTGTTTCGTATGGAAGTCCGCCGATGAACATCTTGAATCCATCAGCCTCCTTTGCGTTATCTCGAGCCTTGATGAGAACCTGACGCTCCTTAGCCAAATCATCAGCGTCAGCATCGCCAGATTCGACCTTGTCCATGCATGGTCGGCAGCGAATCGGCTTGCCCGGTGTTGGCGTGAATGGAACTTCGCACTTGTCGCCACAGAGTGTGCATTTCGTCTTCGTCATTTCTCGGCGAGGTCTATCTCCGCGGCCACCACGGCCGCCACCACCGCCGCCACCGCCAGAAGTGAGGAATTCCTTGGGGATTTCGTGTTTTTCACCGCGTCGGAAGTCTGCGAGTATGGAGAGGTAGGGGCGAGCGCCATCGTGTGAAAGACGAGCCTCAGCGGCAGGAGTCCACCTTTCTCCACCACGGTTCAGCGAATCAAAGCCACCACTTTCGTTTGAGAAGCCAGCGCCATAGTCGTCAGCGAGGGCACGGTAACCAGAGTAGTCACAGCGGGTGCAAACGACATTGAAGTCATCTACTGCGTCACTCGGTTCCAAGATGACGCCACAAGCGGGGCAGATCGCTTTGATTACACCGTAGCGTGGTTTATGCTTGGTTGAAATTCGCAATACAGGTTTGAGTTGGATAACCTCTGCTCGAATCAAATCGCGGGTTCGCATCGCATCGCCGGGAGCCGGTAGGAATCGGTCTACGACTTCTGCTACGAAGATGTCTGCGAAGAGCTGCTCTGCAGGCAAATCTCGGTTCGGCTTGCCTTCGATGTGGAGAATCTTGATTTCGCCAGTCTTCGTTTGGAGTCTGTTGACTTCGCCGATGATGACATCACCGACTTCTGGCATCCGGGGGCCGTCGATTGGGGAATCGACTGTAATCGCTCCGTCGACGATTTTGACTTGACCGATTCTTGTAGCGACTATTCGCCCATCGACCTCAACCACACCGTCGCCGACATCACCGCCGCTGACTTCTCGACCAGGGGTGACGAACTCGCCTTCACTCGCTGCTGACATTGAATCGGACTCCGGTTCCTATTGCCGTAGGCAATGATTGGATGGCCCGCCGACCCGGCTGGGGTTCTTGAAGCCGCCTATTGGGTGAAGCGCCAACACTTGACCGGAGTCGAGCGGTTTCGCTGTGAATGGTGGCTGTAAGACGGAGGTAGTCGGAACTCTCCTTCGAGGAGAACTTCGGTTTTCCAACCACCGTCGCGTGCCATCGCTTGAGGGTGGCTCGCTTCGGCGGAGTGCAGCAGATGAATTGCCTTCGCAGGCGACGAAAGAGCCGCCTCGATGAATGGCCGGTCAGCAGCATGAGTCTGGAATCCCCATGGTGGATTCATCACCACCAAATCGCAGTCTAATCCGGCCGGCCATTCCTGCCATTTTTGGACATCTGCTGATAGATATTTGACCGAGTCTGAGAGGTTGAGAGATTTTGCGCCGGTGCGCGCAGCGTCGAGCGCTTCCTCATCGATTTCAACAAGAGTCGATTCCGGAGCGCCCAACAATACCGCTCCGATTCCCAGAATTCCATTCCCCGCCCCTAGGTCGACTACGGTCGTCTCCTCACCCAAATCGCCCGCCTCAACCATTGCTGTTAACCAGCGGGCGGCGAAATCACCTTCAGTCACATATTGCTCAAGTGAGGCGTCATTGCACGGGTGTTTGGGAAGTTTGGAGAGGGCGATAGCGAGTTTGCGCTGGAGCCCTGCCATGATTGTGCGAGGCGGGGGGTAGCCATGAATTGAGAGGCCTAAAGAAAGTGGCTGAATTGAAAATCGTGGTTGTCAATCGATGGCGAGAGTAGCGAGAAAACCTGGCCGAAAAAAGTGGTGGCGAGGTCCGTTAGGGCAAAGCAGCGGCGAAAATCAAAGGCCGCGCATCAGAGATTTGAGGTCGTTTGTCGCCTGAGCCGCAGACTGAGCGTGGACACCGTTTTGGACATTCTTCGGGCCTCCATTTGCTCGATTTTGTTCTATCGCCTGCATCGTCTTACTCGACTCAGCCTGTGCCTCTGTAACATGGCCGCCGTTTCGATTTGCTGCGAGTTGAAGCGCCTCTTGGCGAAGTTGCTTCATCATCACTTCTCCAGGCAGAATATCTCCGCAGAAGCGACAGAATTTGGTCTCATCAGTCTGTTCTTGGCTGCAAGCCGGACAGTAGACCATGGTACTCAAGCCGGGGCGGTAATTAGACCGCAATTGAACCTAACGGCGGATGATCGTTGATTGAGGCTTAAGTGTCGCTAGCGTATGCTAAGAAAATGTTCCAAGTATCCAAGCCGGCAGCGGTCGCGCGCTCCGAGACTTCTTGGAATGCGGGGCTCTCCATTACCTGCTCGGCACTAAGCCCGCCGACCAATAGAAGTTCTATTGTATCAACAAATTCCTCTCGAATAGTTTCCTCGGGTGAGGTTGATTCGGAAGATTCGCCGCCCTCTTCTTCACTCTCGGCATCATCTCCACTCGGGGTATCGGTAGTGCCTTCACCGCCTCCATCTGTTCCGCTCGCCTGCTCTGTCCGCATCGCTGCAAACGGGTCATCTTCTCCGAACGAGGAAGGGACTGCATCTGGTTTCTGCTCTGGTGTGGGAACCGAGACTGGACCCAATGCAGGTGTTTCCTCTTGAGTCGGTGCTGGCTCCTCATCGTCAGTTGATGGGCTGTTAAAACTGGGTATCGAAATTGGTCCACTGGGCATCTCAAATACAGGTTCTGGAGGTGTTGCCGGTGTTGGTGCTGGGGCTGGTGCGGTCTGTCCAGAAAGTGAATCGGGTAGCGGGGCTGCTGATGTATCCGCAGTTGGAGGGAAAGAGTGGGTGACTCCGGCTAGCATTCCTTCGAAATTTGGTTCGCTTCCCGGCTGGGCAGCCGCTGAGGTGGCAGGGAGTGGTGCGCCAGTTGCGGGAGTGGCAGGGGGAGCGGCAGTAGCAGGTTGAGCGGCTGGAGGTGCGGATGGTGAAACTCCGGGTGTGGTTAGCCAGGCATTTCCAACCAACTCATCGGGCGGGGATGCAAGTGGAAGGACCTCGACAGAAGATAGCCAAGGGTCGCGGAACAGAGTCCACTTTGTTGCACCGAAATCGTCTGAATTTTCGGACGGTGAAAGCACAATCTCCTCTTTTTCCCAGTCATCTTTTGAAAGCGGACCGACAAATCTTCCTAAGTCTGCGAGAGCGATATCGAGGAACAGGAATGATGCCTTTTTGGAATCGAAGCCAATTTCTGCCATCTCTCCAGCCTCTTTTCTCGGCCTGTAGAAGAGTGACCAAGTTGGATGTTGGAGCTCAAGACTAGAAGCGTGTTTTTCGAATCTCTCTCGGTGATGCCGTTGAATCAAAATGAGAATTTGGGTTCGTTGGTGTCCAGTTTGCCAAATGGAAGCGAGCCGTTGAGGAAGCGTTTCAGACAATCCAGCAAGGCTCACCCTCTGCAAAACCTCGGATTCGGCCATCTCAATCGAGCCACCGACTCCGAGGGCCCGTTAGAAGAGTTCGCATCAATCGAGTAGCCCTTCGACCTTAGCGAGTTCAGCGAGTAACACGCAGCCGCCCGCAGCACCGCGGAGAGTATTATCCGAAAATGCGTTGAATCGCATGATGTTCCCTTCGATGGAAAGGTCGCTCACAATCACTGACATTCCCGCCCTCAAGTCAGATGCTGGATTAGGTGCCCCCTCGCCTTGAAACCCGGACCAACGGTCTAATTCTGGCTGAATTGGCTTGTCGGACAAGATGAACGGGAGGTCTGGTGCCGAGGGTAGGTTCAGTGCCTGCGCTCTGCCTCGATAGGGATTCATCCATTCGTTGAGTTCTTCGAGGTCTACTGCTTTCGAAAGTGTCGCTTCGACTTCGACATGATGTCCGTGTCTGCGCATGACACGACTGCATTCTACATCGGTTGTGAAGGAGGCTAAACCGATGCCAGTCGGTCCGACACGGCCGAGAATTCGACGGAGTTCTTCTGTTATCTTCTCGGCCTCCCCCGGGATTTCAGCCGATACTTCGCCTGCCGAATCCGCCTCTTCGAGAAGTGGATATCCGCCGCCGGAGAGAGCCTGCTGGGTTCGAATCTGGATGTGGCGGATTCCGATCATGTCCCAAATCGGTTTGAGAGGAAGACCTGCTGGAACAACCGTACAGTTGGTTGAGCAGGCGATGAAGCCGCTGCCGGCTTCTCGGAATGGTGGTCGGAGAAGCAGAAGATGGTGCGGGTTGAGGTCGGCAATTACCAGAGGAACATCATCGTCCATCCGGTGCGCCGAGGAGTTCGAAAATACTCTACAACCGGATTTTGCAAGTACCCTTTCGAGTTGGTCCGCAACCGTCGAAGGGAGAGCGGAAAAAACCAATTGGATGTTTAATTTTTCCAATTGAGATGAGAGTTCGGATATGTCGCACTTTTGGACAGTCAAATCCGGCAAGTTTGGCCTAGGTTCCTCGAGTTTCCAAGTTAGGTCCCCGACTCTCTTTCCGGCGGTGTTTTTCGAGCCGAAGATTGCCGCCAACTCAAACCAAGGGTGGTTCGCCAGTCGTTGCTGAAATCGCTGGGCGACGATTCCGCTCGCTCCGAGAAGTGCCACGCGTGTGCGCATGAGTCATCGACCACCGAGCAGTGGATTCGCCTCTTCCTCATAGGAGCGCCGGTTGAATTACCACTTCACATTCGGACAGTCGAGTTCGCCGACATGCTCTTGAACCGGCGTTGTTAGTTCCATCCGTTCAAATAGGTTGAACATAGGGTGGATTTCGTATGGCGGCAGCAGAGACAATAGCAATCGCAGTTCTAGGGCTGGCTTTGATAGCAGCATTGTGGGTATTGGCTACAAGAAAGAACGGAATCGACAATGAACAACTCCGACTGGTAGCTGGTGAGATTGCTACGGTCCAGCGAAAGGAGTTGCAGGGCGAGAACGATCGAGAGCGTCTCCGACTCCAAACAGAGAACGAAGAGAAGATGGGATCTCTTCGAGAGGAGAGCGAGCGTCAGGTTAAGACGATGAAGGAGGATGTCGGAAAAGTTTCGAAGGAGAACATCGATCTCAAAACACTCGTCGACAAGGTGTCCCAGGCTCAGCAGACCACAGCATCGGCTGTCGAGAACTCGACGGAAGTCAGTCAGCGAGTCGCAAATGCACTCGGTGGAGACAACCCTGTTGTCAAGAGGGACTACGGCGAGGGCAAGGCGAAGGAGATACTGCTCGCCTGTGGACTTGATTTGGGTACCCACTTCTTTGAGCAGCCATCAATCGCTCAGTACGAGGGCAATACTGCCGGCAAGAGCCCCGATTACATCCTCATGCTCTCGGGCGGCACTGCCGTCGCAATTGACTGCAAGGCGATTATGAAGGCTGGGTTCAACGCCTTCTACGAAGTCGACGGCGAGGAGGATGCCCAGAACAAGAAGGTGTTACTCAACCGACACGCTAACGATGTCTGGTCAACTGTCACTGCCCTTGCAGAAAGGAACTATCCGTTCGGCCTTGAGCAGCAGTATGGCAAAGGTCCCGACTACACTCTCATGTTCATCCCGTCCGACGAGTTTCTCTACCGGGCAGAGTTGGGTGTCTCAGACAAGCTGCGTACCAGCATGGGATACAACACTCTCCGAGAGGCAGCGATTCGAAGGAGGGTGTTCCTATGCTCCCCCGACTCGCTCGCAATGAAGGCAATCGACCTACTCGACCACTGGAAATCGACCTCGAAGTTGGATGAGGTCAACGATGTGCTGGGCCTCGTCCAAGATGTTGTCGAAGCCGTCGTCGACTCAGAGGAGTCGAAGGCTGGTCACCACAAAGCGATTCAGGAACTCGTCTCAACTTGGAACTCTCATGTCAAAGAGACCGAAAGTACACACGGCGGTAGGGCGAGGCCGAGCCTACGAGTCGCAGTGACGAATCTGTTCGGAAAGGTGAGTTCCAATCAACCCTCGACAGTCAGAGGCAAAAAGGGAGCGAGGAAGGAGCCGATTTCAATCGAGGAACTATCCGCCGAGCCAATGACTCCGACCAAGACCAATGTCCTCGAACTGCACACCTCCAGTCGGCTATCGCCCGTCGCAGCCGAGGAAGAAGAGTGAACGGCTAAGAGTCATGCCCGCAACCCCCGCAGTCATGGACTGGTCGGGATTGACCGTTGGAGTCACCGGTGGAGTGGGATTCATCGGCTCTCATTTGGTCGATTCATTAGTTGAATCTGGCGCAACGGTTGTCGTTCTTGACAATTGTTCATCAGGTAAAGCAGAGCAAATCCCAGACTCGGTTCGACTCGTGACCGGAAGCGTTGCTGACTCAAATTCTCGTCGCGATGCGTTGGCAGACTGCGACGCTATTTTCCATATGGCGGCCATTGCCTCCGTCGTCGCCTGCGAGGAAGACCCCGGACTTTCCGCCGCTGTAAACCGTGAAGCAAGTCTCTCCATTATCTCCGAGGCTTCATGCCCTGTTGTGTTCGCGAGTAGTGCCGCAATCTACGGCAATCCACAGGCTCTCCCGGTTGCGGAGACGCATCCAATTGAGCCACTGTCGCACTATGGCGCTGACAAAGCGGCCGCGGATGCGGCAATCCGTTCGCTCGGTGACTCAGCCCCGCCCGCAGTCGCCATGCGCTTCTTCAATGTCTACGGCCCGCGCCAAGACCCTTCTTCACCTTACAGCGGAGTCCTCTCTATATTCACAACCCGTGCAATAACCGAAGAGCCAGTCACCATCTTTGGCGACGGCCTGCAAACCCGCGATTTCATTCATGTCACAGATGTCGTCGACGCTCTAGTACAGGCAGCAGAATCTCTCCTTGTCGAGGGAACCTTGTCCCCCTTGCATTCACGAGCGTTCAATGTCTGTACCGGCCGCCCAGTCACCCTTTTAGATGTGGTTTCGGCAATCGAAGCCAACACTGGCAAAATCATGCAAGTGTCTCACCAACCAGCCCGCGCTGGAGATATCCGGGATTCGGAGGGCGACCCGAGCGCCTTGAAGTCAGTCTTGGCATGGAATCCACAGGTAGAATTGGAGCAGGGACTTTCAGACCTTCTTCGGCCAGAATGAATTGTCCTTCTGTATTGTAGCACTTCTCATTTTCATCTTCCTTTGAGATGACTTTTGAGTCGTCAATCTTGGATGTAGGGATTCACCGGAGTCGGGAAGAACCGGCGAACGAGAAGTTTGCGGAGGATGCGTATTCCATCGTGAACAGAGTTCAGTTTGGCAGAGCCGATTCGGCAGTGGTAGTGGATGGGGACCTCACCGATTTGCAGTTTGTTGTGACAACTCGCAGCATACATTTCTGCCTCGATTTCAAAGGCGACAGAATTCAATTCCATCGCGGCAATTGCATCCCTTTTGAAGGCCCAAAAGCCGGTGCATAAATCGCTGATAAAAGAGCGGAAAAGGGCGACTGCAGTCCATGTCAAAATGTGATTTCCGACATAATTCACTCGACCCATAGCACCATCATCCATCTGTCCGCGAAGGCGGCTGCCGATGACAACATCGTAATCAGCATCGTCCATTCGATTCAACAAAACGGGAATATCTCGGGCGTCATATGTGCCGTCGGGGTCAAGCATCACAAGCGCATCATCACCGCTGGACAAGAAGTGCTCAAACGCCTCCCTCAATCCGACACCCTTCCCAAGTTCGCCCCTCTGTCCAAAGACCTCCATGCCGAGTCGCCGCGCCTCTTCCGCGGTACCATCGGTGGAGTGTCCATCGACTAGAACCATACGATGATTCCAACCGAGTCGGCGGAGTTCGGCGGTTGGAATCATGTCGACAACAACTGACAGACCATCAGCCTCGTTCCTCGCAGGGAACAGAATCATCAGGTTGCGCATACAGTTCCCCCTTCCTTCTGCTACCTTATGCAACCATTGGTCGTACTTCGACCCAATGGATTCTCACTCCGTCTTGGTCGATGAGTCGGTCTCCGCGGCCGCTTGCACCGAGCGGATTAATCCAGTTGTCACCGCCTCCTTTGACATCGATTCGGACTTGAACTGAGTCAGATGTTGAAGTGTGAGTGATGAGAGTCAATTGCTCCCATCCCCCTCCAGTTGTGAATTGTCGGCCTTGAGTCGTGTGGCCGTCGATGACATAGAGTTCGACCTGAAGCCCGGCAGGTGCGTCGATCATCCCGTTGATTCGAACCGTTTTGTCTCTGGCGTCTCGGCCGAGAGGGATTGTCAGTGTGATTGTGCCCTCTGTGAGGAACGGTTGTGAATCTGGACGGTTGAGCAGTTGGTCAGCATCCACCATCCACCATGGGTCAATCCGCCATTCGCAACTTTGGTCACATTCCGCTTCTGTGGGATAGACGATTTCACTGCGAACCGCCGACTCAGTTGTTGGCTGTTGCTGGAACAACCACAATCGTGACCCATCGATGTCTTTCATCAGTTCCCAATGAAGAGAGGTTGCCAACACATCGCCAAAAGTTCCCATCGGGCTGCTCAACGCATGGCTGATACCGAGTTCTGAAATTTTCTCAACATCGTCACGCAGAATGGCGCTGCGAGCCTGCCCTTGAATCGAATAATCGACTTCCACCAAACCAAGACTCGGGAAATTGCTGATAGAGACCTCTTCAGAGAGGTCGTATGGATTCCCCCAATGTGCATCTTCAGTGAACAACACCGAACCGGCCGGCAGCGAAAGCGTCGACATGAGCGCCCGGTCGCCATCTGTTTGTGGTCTCAACTCTGGATGGCCGGACAATTCGATTAACATCGCATTTGCAGCAGCGAGTTGAATCACCACGATTAGCAAAACAGCGTAGGTCCAGCGCTTTGGAATCGGCTCTGGCAGTTCCATTGGAATCCACATTTCTTCGTCTACGCCTTCGGCTACCGCAGTGGCACTCTCAACCACAGCCTCAACGCCCAACCGCCGACTAGCGTCTAGCATTTCTTGAACCATCATCTCGCCGGATTCGTCGACCGCGAGAGGTTTGAGTCGAGGGGTCAGCCGAGCGTTCTTTGCGAGGAGTAGCCCGACCAGCACAGCCAGAGGAAGGTGGAAGGCGTGCAGAGCCATCGAGTAGAGCACATACGAGAGTAGCGTGAAAATCGGGAAAGCGATGACCCCAGCCAACAGGTGAACGAGTGATAACGCCCAATTCAAGCCGAACCAACAGCTTACCAACAGTACCTCCAAAGAAGCCCTGCCACGCCAAGCCGACCAAGCGGCCAGCCCGAGAATCACCGGTCCGTTGAACAAAATCATGGTTGCTCCGCCCTGCCATCCATACTCGGAATAAATTGGTTCAGAGAGCAGTCGGGGGGCGTATGCAAGCAGCACAGTGAGGGCAGCGAGGGCGAGCAGAATCGATGAGGTGAAGACGATACGGCTAATCTGTTTGCTACTCTTCGCTCCAAATCGGTGAACTATCAGATATGCCGCTAGAAGCGTTCCCAGAAACAGGCTTCCAGTTGGATGAATTGCGCCGGTCGCAACCACTCCAAGAGCAAATGCGATATCTTGGCCACGCCGTCTTTCAGCGGCGGGTCTCATCAGCACCAAGAGGCCGAGAACCAACCCGAGTTGGCTTGCAATTGTCGGATATCCTGAATCATGAGCCTTCACGAATAGGGCTGGAGCAAGAGCAAGAGCCAGCAAAGTTGGACCACTCGCCCCCCATCGGTCCGCCGCACCAGCAACTCCCCAGAGTAGAGCGAGAAGTGAGAGTTGGCCCAAAAGATGGACTGAACTTGCCGGAGTCAGACCCAGAACCGATTCAAGCAGCGCAGCAATCGCTGGGAATGCTGGTGGATAGGTCCAAGTTCCACTCGATACCGCTGGCAGCGACAATTCGCCGACTGTTGCCAATCGATGACTCAAGGTCGAAAATCCAATCCAATCGACACCGTTTGGATATTTGAAAAGAAACAACGGAAGGATTGTGAAAAGAGCAGCGGATACCAATGCGACAGGCAACCAACCACTTCTGCCGACCATCATCTCTTGGAATCGATTCCTCTCCGCCTCGACATCCTCTTCGACGCGAACTGTCTCCTCGTCGTTGATTGTGGCGGTAACCTTCGTACCGCCATCCTCCGAATCCGGGTCGATCGCCGCCTCCGCCTCGACTCCCTCCTCGGCCATCGCCACATTCTTCTCTTCGAGCAATTCCCAGGTCGAGAGCCTCCGAACACGCACCACATCTCTCTCCCAAAGGGCGAGCAGTGCCACACAATTGGCGATAATCAGTAGCAACAGAAGATAGCCAATATCGAATTTACCGCTGGTGATTACCATCCAACCAGCCAGACCATAGGTCACCAAGAGGGAGATTGCTGGTGCGAGCAGAATTTTGCGGAAGTTGTCAGACAGTGGGTCGAGGATGCGAAGAATCGCCAAACTCGGAAACAGGCTGACTCCAAACACCAGCCCAGCGCCTATCAGCACCTGCCAGAGAATGGTCGCCCCCTCGCCTTCCATGACCGCTGCCATGACGCATCACTCTTCAAGTGATGCGAATCGAATAGGCAGTCATTAGTTGAAAAATTGACATTTTCATGCTGAGAATAGAAGTGCCGAATCGCTTTCAACCGATCACCGCGAGGCGGCTTTGAGAGGACATCCAATGAGTGGCAATATCGATTGGAATTCACACCAGTTTCTGCCGGTCGTGCATCTGCCTGACGAGTACGAAGTTCGAGACTTCACGAAGGGCATTGGGAAGCCACCGGAATTGGAGTACAGCATCGGAAGGTACGATGAGGTGAGGCCCGGGATGTATGTGACCGACCTTTTCGAGGGCGAGAGATTCATTCACATCGGCGTCGATGTCGGAGGTCCGATAGGGACCGCTTGCATGGCATTCGCGGCGGGCGAAATCGTAGAGTTTGGTTACAACCCGGAAGCGGGGGACTACGGCCATGTTGTCATCACACATCATCGCTTGAACGGAGTCGATTTATGGGCTCTTTACGGCCATCTTGACAAGGCTTCTATTGAAGGAAAAATTCGTGGCCAAAAGGTAGCCGCGGGGGAGGTCATCGGATGGTTCGGTAGAAAGGATGAAAATGGCGGCTGGCCACCTCACCTTCACTTCCAACTTTCACTGATTGAGCCAGTTACTCACGACTTTCCCGGTGTGGTTTCGCCCGAAGAGAGAGCACAGGCATTGCTCGATTTTCCAGACCCAAGGTTGGTCATGGGGCCAATCTACTGATCGAGATGTTCTTTCAGATTTTTGATGGCACCGATTGCACTCGGGTCCTTGCCTCGCAGGATTGCCACCGCACAGGATATCCAATCCATCGCGACACACGCATACAGCATCGACTGAAGAAGCGAATCACCTTCGCAGTGTAACTTCCAAGCGATGTCAACTTCGACTGATTCAGTCATCCAATCAACTCGCTCTGCGACCCGCTCATGCATGCCATCCCAAGTGAGTAGAATCATCGCTTGGCTCTCCTTTGCAGCAGGATCGGTCCAAGCGATGATTTCGTTGTGATTCATTTCGGGTAGGGAGGTGGCTCTAGCGAAGATGCCGCCGTTTTCATTGAGTTGATTTGCGAATCGAGTTCCGGCACAATCGAGTTCGTTGGCTGAGATTATGCCAATTTCTTTGTTGAGCAAAGTCCGAGCGATTGTTAACGCTGGGCTATCGGGATTGTTCACGAAGTCAAATTCTGCGACCGCGTTTCTGACTCCCTCGATTGTACCGTCATCCTGCTTAATCCAAACAAGGTCGTCGATTACATCTGCTGAGGAAGCAATTCTGGTAATCGCGCCAAACAAATGACCGAAGGCGGAACGAGGTGGTTGGCCCCCGGGAACAGAGACATTCTCTCCCAATTCGGCGAGTTTTCCACCCGAAGAGATGGTGACGCAATTAGCCCCACCCGGACCACTTCCCCTTGTGAGTGCGAGTTCAGTAGAAGTGAGCGTTTCCTCGGTGTTTCCTGAGTAGGATGTTGCGATGTAGAGTGCGCCATCTCCGGCCCAAGCCGGTAAGCCATAATCGCGAACGGTGGTCACGCACACCCCCCCCGCCGAATTGGCAAGCGATGCAAGGAAATCTCCAGCCGCAGCCGAGCCACCCATGCCGAGGCAGAAGAGGTGAGGCGGAGTTTCCCGTCGGGGCTCATCTATGGCCCATTGCGCGACGAGATCATCGGGGAAGTTTCGAAGGTGACCGAGCATATCCTCCGTGTCGAGTTCAGCGACCGCAGCGAGGAGGGAGTCGTGGTCGAATCCGTCGCTCATCCAAAAAACCTCAGTCAGCCCGGGACAGGTTAGGCAACGCTACCCATTCATCGGCTAATAATGCGACCCGCAGCGTATCGCTCAAGCCGTCATCATCGTAGGGAAGTGCGACCGCCCGCACCTTCCAATCGCGCGGGTCAAGGAATTCTGCGGCAGAAGAATCTCGATTGATGAGTTCAACATCGAGTTGGTCAACAGTTCTGCTCAGGACATTGGATTTTTCCAAATCTCGCCAAGTTACGCCAGTCCGTTCGCGGCGGGTGATGGAGGCCAATATCGCACCACTTTTTTCCCATTTTGCGACTTGCCAATCGGCGTTTCGTACTCGAATAACATCGCCAATATCGAATGCCGGTTTTCGGTAGAGAACGGTCAACCGGGTGACATCTACGCCGTCCTTGTGGCCCACCACCGTGTTGGTTTCCTTGGTCGAACCGCCAAACTTCTTGATGAGGAAACGCCCCCATGTGCGGGAAAGTGCCTTGCTTCCCATGACGACATCCCAACCGCCTGTGACAGCGCTTTCGGAAGTGATGAAAAACATCGGATCCGGCTCCATAGAATCTAACAATTCGTCGAGCGTTCCTCTGACTGCTGCTAACTCATCTTCTGAAAGGCGGCGACCGGATGAGCGGAGTTGAACGGTCGCCTCGTAGTAGTTGCCCGCCTTGCGTGTGCAAGTCGGGCAGACTGCGTCAGATACTCTCACTATGGTTTCGTGTGAATCGTCAAACTCTAAGCCATCGATGAAGCCGCTGACTTGGATGGAAAGTTTTGTGTTTCTGTCGTCAACCGCCTCAGAGAGCATGGCGACTGCAAGCCCCTCTGCTCTCTTGTCAACATCGAGGTTGCTCTGAACCATTCCGTGATGTAATTCTTCGGGCTCGAGTCGACCCCAACGGCCGGCTTGGAGAACCATCAAACATTTTGGGCAGCGGAAAAGTTGCATCGTCTCGGTCAAGCTTGAAAGGATAGTTCGCTCTCGAAAACAGGACTCACAAATCCGCCCTGAAGTGAGGTCGCCTCCGCTGCCGCAAACGATGCAGAAAGAGTCGCCTAATGTCATCGTCACGCAACCCCTGCAAGGTTGCGGCCTCATCCAATCCGCTTGAAGCCTTTCACCAAAGGTCGGCACATCCGCCCCCTATGGGGGCGGTCACTCTTCTTCGCTTGAATCTGAGGTGTCCGCCGCGCCATCGGTTTCTGCGAGTGCGAGGCTCGCCTCTGCTGCTGCAAGCCGGCTGGAGAGATCTTTCAGCCTGTGCAACATCTGCCAAGTCCAGCCTCCGATGATGCCGATCATGGCGATGTAGGCGATTGCGAGAAAGGTCGTGCCGCCTGCCATGTGAATCACCGGTTGTCGATTTCCCTCTGTACTTTTGCCAGTCGCAATTCGGTTTCGTTGACCGCCCAAACGAGCATCGCGTGGCCGATTACGAGCACCTGAAAAGAGAACAACCCGAACAGTAAAACCGCCAAAATATCGGGCGCAAGTCCAGCCTCCTCGCCCCCTCCAATGACAGGTCCAGGGTGCCGCTTCTGCCAGAACCTAATGGCTACGATTGTGAGTGGGACCAAGAGGAAACCAAACAGGCCAACCGTCGAAAAAGTGTCACGGCTCTCTTCGCTGTCACCCTGCGTTTGATGGCCCATCACCAGGAAGAGCGAGAGAGCCGCAAGAATCGCATAAGTGTTCAGCCGAACATCAGTCAAATCCCACGGCGTACCCCACTCAGCGGTTCCCCAAATGGGACCGCTGATGATGACACACATGCCATACACCAAACCGAGGTGAGCGCCGACGACATGCAGTTTCCAACCCCATTCAGCACGGGAGAGGAACCATGCGGCAGAGCCGATGAACAAGAGGGTGAAGGCGAGGAAGGAGGCCCAAGCGGCGGGCACGTGCCAGAACAGTATTCGGTACGCTTCGGGCGCAGCCCAGTCGTCAGGGTTGACGGCGGGTGCATAGGTGAATCCGAGCCACAGAGTGATGGAAGCGAGTAGCAACCCGAGGATGGAAAGAGCGACGGCGAGTTTGGCAAACCCTGCTCTCATCAAGCGTCTTCGGGGGTATCGCTCGCTTCAAGGTGGCGGCGAAGGTGTCCTCTCAATCGTCAGCCGTGTTGGATGAATTTTTCAGCGTTAATTGCGACATCATCATCATAATCATCGCCGGTTTTTTTTCCAATGGATTCGCCAGACAGAGGGCGTCATTCAGAGGCGAGGATATTCAGCAGGAAGAAGATGGCCAGCGGGACTGCAATCGCTTGACTGAATTGTAGGAGCACATCGGAGTCAAAGATAGTTGAGGCTGGTCTTGTGAGGAAATCAACCAAGAGAAGGAATGGCCAAATGAGAATCAATAGGAGTAGTTTGGCGTATGTGGCTCCTTGCCGAGGTAGGCGACTGTCGAGGGCGTGAATTCTAGCGGCACCAAAGCCAAGAATCCCAACACCCAATGAGGCTAGAAGTGTCTGCTCATTGATTTCACCAAGAAACAGGTAGATGGCAAGTACTGATACGATGGCTCCCCAAACTGAGACGAACATCCAATTTCCCATTTGAACAGGTCCACCGTTCATCGCGTTCCACCAATCACCCGCACGCGAGTCGGCGAGGAATCGGAGAAGCCCGGGAGGGGTCAGAGCAGCGAGGAAGCCCGGAGCGAGGGCGAGGGCTGCGACCCAACCGCGGTGTTCGGGCAGGTCGATTGCATTGCGAAGCCCTTCAATCAAGAGTAAGGCGATGAACGCAGAAGTGAGGCTCGGGATTGTCGATGCCAAAGTTCTCTTTTCCAGCGGAGTACACCAAGCGAACAGATTTCCTGTGTAGAAGCCGTTCTTCTCACGCGCTGGAAGGGGGTGGATTTCGATTGGCTCAGCGGCGGGCGACTCGCTTTCAGTTTCAACCAATTTTCCGTCGACCACCTCGATATTCCGAGTCGCAAGGTCGAGCAGTTTTTCGTCATGGCTTGCGATGAGGAAACAATGACCATTCGCTGACAACCCTGAAATTTGGTCTCGCAGCAATTTGATGCTAGTCTCATCGAGCCCTTCGGAGGGCTCGTCGAGAATGATGAGCCGCGGCTCCTCTGAAAGAAGCGCTGGTGTGAGTCCGGCGAGCACTCCAATTCGTCGCTTCATTCCTCCAGAAAGCCAAGCGATTCTGTCACCCGAACGGTGGCGTAGACCCCATTCATCAAGTCTCTTTGAAGTCCAGTCGTCATCCGGCTCAAAGCCGGCGGCACGGACTGCCACCGCAACTCTCTCAGCAACCAATTCATCTTGACAGAAACCGCCGCTTTGGAGGGTCAATCCAAAGGGGGTTGGTCGAAACCTTCTGCCGTGTCGGTCCCGAATAACCTCACCACTATGGTGGATGATTCCGGTCGAGATGGAGAGCAGACCCGCCGCGGTTTCCAACAATGTTGATTTTCCCGCTCCGTTCTCACCTGTGAGAATTATCACTTCGCCACTGTCAGCCTCAAGGGAGAAACTCTCCAAGACCAACTGTTGCCCGCGACTGACGCTGACATTGTTGAGTTGGAAAAGTTGGGCTGTGTCATCCGCCATAGTTCTCCGAGCCTACTTTTCCGCTTGAGTCCTCCGCCTTACACCCGAAGGGTGAATTGTAAGACCCCCTTCCAGAAAGCGAAGGACCATGCTCGTTTCGGATTGGGGTGCAGTAACGGCCGTGGGTTGGCTCCTACTGGGGCTCTTCTTCGCTTGCGCAATTGTGCCTATCGTCATCGCTTGGAAGCAGCGTATTCCGATTTCGTTGGGAATCGTAATTTCACTTCTCCTCTGTTGGGCGCTTCAGACCATTCTCAGTTATTTTGTTGGAACCGCTGGATTCCTCGAAGGGGCGCTTGCAGTCTCTCCTATTCTGCAGACAGATATCACTCAAAGTCACCGCCTTTTGACATCAGCATGGCTCCATGCGACCGGCTACGGGGGCGGGATTTCAATTGCCCATATTTTGGGAAATGTACTCGTGATAGCACTTGTCGGAATTCCGCTTGAACAGCGTCTTGGCCGTCATCGATTTCTCGCAATCTATCTCATCGGAGCATTCGCCGGAAATATCGCTTGGTGGTTGTCGCATTGGGGAGAATATCGGATGGCGATTGGAGCGAGTGGTGCTGCATTCGGACTTCTTGGATGCTATCTCGCGTGTTGGCCGCGTGACGAAATCGAGTTCCCACTCATTTTGATTCGAAAGTGGCCAGTCGCCCTGATTGCGCTGCTGAAATTAGGTTTGGAAATAGTCCAAGTCGGGATGTTGCAAACTGGTTTTACAGAACCAACTTCCATTGCAAATCTCGCCCATATCGGCGGCTTCTTCGCCTGCTATCTGGTCGGCCGTCCAATCGCCAAGGGTGGTCCGACTCCTCTTGAGGTGAGGGATGCGGGACCCGACGCTGGCTCCTTGGAAAAAGGCGAGCGCCAAGAGAGATTACACAAGATGGGAAGCGTGAGTTCTGACCCGTGGTCGGCAGCAGGAAAAGAGCTTGAAGGCGGCGCCGCACAATCGCTTGAGAAGTTGAGAATCGAAGGTGACGAATTGGAGACTCGACAAGCGTGGCTTGAAGAGTTGGCCGAAGAGGCGGATTGTCCCGAGTGTGGAGGTCCCCTTACGGTCGAAGTTAACGATGAAGTCGCTAGGATGCGCTGTACAAAGAGCAAGAAGCACCTTTACTGGCCTTAATTCGGTCAATCTGCTCCTAAGGAGCAGTGGAGAATTTAGACAAACTTCAGTCAATCGGGCTTTTAAGAGGCTTCGGAGTCAGTTGACTCGGGGAGGAAGTGTGGTGCTGTTAAATCGAAATCACACGCTCGCAATTATACTCGCCGCATTGATGCTCGCACCGAGCCTCGCACTGATTTCTACTTCTTCATCACTCGATGATTTTGGGCAGCAAGTTGGGGCCAATGGCGGTACCTCCAATGACTCCTCCAATTCTGCCGGACTTCCCGATGATGGCTCTCAAAATGGCGAATCACCTCTGCCCGAAAGCCCCACGCCACCTATTTTCGTCGATGGACTACCGCCACTCATCTGTCCGAACGGTGAGGTTTGCCCAACTCCAGTTCGGAAACCTGTAGTCCCCGAAGGAACCACCAGCCACGAAGCGCCGGAATGGTGGTTCGGATATGGCCCAGACCTCGACTGGAACGGTTTTGATGACCGACTTCAGTACATTCTGGCAGATGTCTATCCCTCTCAGTCTCCATCCGCTGAAATCGCCGCCGACGGAGAACTGACAGTCGCTCTCATCGTTGATTGGGCTTGGCACCCAGAGCAGCGTGAGATGGACCAACTGGAGACGATTTTGAGAAGTCACGGTTGGGTTGGACCGGAGGGTGGAGCGTTTTACCGAACGGTCGGGGAACTTGACTCAATCATCGTCGACAAGGTACCTCAGTCAGCCCTTTTAGAGATTTATCTACACCCCGGAGTTGTCGTCGTCGAGATGCAGGATGTGATGGTTCCGTCACTCGAATTTGCCACTCCTGCAGTCAAGGCAAGAAGCAGTTCTGCCTACGCAAGCTCGGCCCACATGATGGGCTACCGCGGCGATGAGGTGGTAATCGCTATCCTCGACTCAGGAGTTGACAATGAACACCGTTCACTCAATGACTTCGATGATGTGGATGATGACCCCGACGGAGATGCAAACTCCTATGATGACCAGAAATGGCTTGCCGGATACGACTCAACTGATTCGTTCAACCAGGGAGAAGATGACGGCTCAATTGACCCCGATGACACGGCTGGACACGGCACCCATGTGGCAGGAATCGCTCTTGGGACTGGAGGTCCTTCTCGGCTCAACATGGGTGTAGCGCCGGGAGCATATCTCGTTGATGTCAAAGTCTTCACAGATGTTGGCCGCTCCAACAGTCAGTATACAATTGCTGGAATCAACTGGACAATTCACAACCGTGATACCAACTGGGGAAACAACGCTTCGAGTAATGGTATCGACATCATTTCGATGTCATTTGGGCGAGCAAAGTCGCCGACCGGAGCGGACTTTGGCGACAACGGTTCTGGCTCTGAGGCCAGAATAGTCAACGACGCCTTTGATGCTGGAATCGTACCTATCTGCGCAATGGGCAATGACGCTGCCAACTATGTTGCCGCTCCTGCTTCAGCTGACCACTGTATCGCAGTAGCCGCCTCAGATGACATGGACACTGTTGACAGATCTGACGATATAATCGCCTCATATTCTAATTGGGGGCCGAGAATCGATGATGGTGATAATGCATTCTGGGATGAACTGAAACCCGATGTGATTGCTCCAGGCAGCGGCATCAATTCCGCTCGCCACGAGCCCGGTGGAGTTTTTGGTGGTGGAGCACTCGCTGGTGATTCATATCTTCAGATGTCCGGCACTAGCATGTCGACTCCAATGGTCGCTGGCATTTGCGCTTTGATGATTCAGGCTAATCCGAGTTTCCGCGGTAATCCAGAGATGGTAAAGGAGGCGCTGCAGAACAATAGTGAGTTCGTAGTCGAAGTGGATGTAAATGCTGGACCTCTTCAATGGAATAATTCAGAAGGCTTTGGCCGAGTTGACGCGACAACTGCAATACTCGCCTCTGGCGGGGAATGGGCAAATTTCACATCGCCCTCTTCTGGACTTTGGATGAGTGTGGAGTCGACTTACCGTTTGAGAGGCTCAGCCTACATGCCAATTGATGATAAGGTCAATTCAACGAACGAACTTACAGGAGTATATGTCTCAGCACGGTATACCTATGAAGAATGGAAACAGGTTAGGCCCAGCGTCTGGAATTGGGTCTTACAAAACAAATCAGCATTCAATTGGCAACTTGTAGACGGCATTGAGAATTGGACCTACGACCTCGACCCAGAACTTTGGCTGGATGGCGCTACCCTCTATGTTGAGGTGCGGGCGAAGGATGACCGAGACAGGTGGAGTCGTGGAGCTTGGGCCGAATACAAAATTGGCGAAACTTGGATGACGGTCGTTGAACCGAGTGGCTACGCCTCACTTTCGGGAGATGTGACATTTACTGGAGATTACAAGGCAGTTCAAGGCGACAGAATCGAATTCAAGGTAGGGAGTACCGGGGAATGGCAAAACGGCTTCACTTCGTTTGTGTATCCATACACCTGCGTGAACCCTAGGCATGATGAATGCGATTCGAATGTATGGTCGGGAACTTGGGATTCAACCACCGTCATCGACGGCGGCTGGCTGCTTTATTTCCGATTGGTAACCTTTGATGGGTGGACTTCACCTCCAATCGAGAGATATGTCAATGTCGACAATATACCCGCTGCGCCAGAGTTGTCACCGTATGGTGAAATCTCCGTCGAAGAAAATGGAATCGTAGTCGAATCTGCGCCGGTTGATTCATTTTTGAATGTCAAGGCTAAATTGCGAAACAATGGCGATAGAAACGCTCGAAATGTGCAAGTAGTTCTCTATGAGAATGAAGAACAAATAGCGACTGAAACCCTCTCTATCGTTGACTCCACAGACATCGTTGAGGTGGTCTTTGGTTACCATCCTACGACGACGGGGACTTCAGCGCTCAAGATTGAAATTGACCCCGCCGATTCAGTCAGCGAAAGCGATGAGAGCAACAACGAGCAGGAAATCTCCTTCATAATCGAATCGATTCCAATCGGTGTCGACTTGGCGCTCCGAGAAGGAGCAGCCACAACCAATCCAAAAGTCGTCAATCCGAACGGCGATGTAACCTTGAACTTGAGATTGGAAAATTTGGGTTCCAGTGATGCTAGCGGTGCAACTTTCACGCTTGAAAGATGGAGTGACCTCGGCTGGGACTTGTTGGATACGCGTGGTATCAACATCGTTTCGGGAGCAGGATATGTCGATGTTCCGTTCACTATCCACGAAGGTCAGATGGATATCGGACAAGTTCGGTACAGAGCATCGGTCAGCGTTGAGGGTGTCCTTGACCTCGACCCGACAAATGATGAGTTGGAATTCACCCTATTCGCTGATGAAGCGCAACTTCAAGGAGCGAGGAAATTAGAATTGAGCGAAGGCCATGTGCCTCTCGGTTTCTTCGGATACTCTGGCGATAATCTACTATTCACCGGTGACGATGACAGCATTTGGGTGCATCGAATAAACGAACAATATGACCTCTACACATGTCTTGAGTTGGAGACGGATTGGGCTGGTGAGTTTGCTCTTTCAAGTGGTGAAGGAGATTCAGCAAACATCGTTTGGACTAGGCGACTTATCGATAATTTGGGAGCGACGGTAACCACTGTCAGTTTCACAACGATAGACCTCTCCTGCACACGCACAGATGTAATCGACTTGATGCCTGAATTGATGCTAGCAGAAGGCACTTACTGGGGCCTCGACCTTGAGGTCGATGAAGGAAAAGCGCTCATCGGCGGCTATCACCGCGACCTCTTCACTAGTGGCACATACGACGATGTCACCTCCATTTTCATGCTCGACTCAACGACTCCTCTCGACAGTGAGTCTTGGCAGTTGACTCGCGAAGTGGTTCCAGTCATCGAACCACCCGTCGGGATGGCGGGCTCTGTGCAGGTTGCGCGAGGTGCAGACTGGACTCACATGACCTATCAGGCGATGCGGGATGATGGGACGGGAAGTGAGAGGATTGGTACATTCTATGCACATGGCAGGATCGGTGAGGCGAACTGGAGTTTCAAGACCGCGCTAGGCGATTACACCTCCCTCGGTCAGTTGAGTGTTGTTCAAAATGACGACGGCGAGGATGTCTTCCTCACAGGTTGGAAAGAGGGAGTCGGGTATGAGTCCGAATTGGTTTTGATTCGCTCTGACAGCTCATTGCAAGACAAGGAAGAAGTTAGAGTCCCGGCTGCGGGGGTGTCAACTTTGGAGTTCATTGAAACATCTCGAGGAGTCCAGATATTCTATGAGTCAGTCGGCCCTTCAGGCCGTCAAATACACTACTCAATGATGGATTCAGAACAAATCAAGGTCGGCACGCCTCTAACAGAAGGCAGCCTAACGATGGTAGGTCGCTCAGAAAATGCGGGAGAAACACACCTCATCTACATATCTCCTACCTTGGATTGGCGGGCTCGGTTGTTAATCGATGACAGGGACCCAACGGGGCTAAACAATGGATTCTTCGATACCATTAGACTGTGGACTGGGCTCGACGCTCGCACCTTCGACGCCGCCATGAAAGTCGTTCTATCGATATGTGCTATCGGTCTCATTCTTCTGCTTGCAACCTCCAAGGGTGTTCTCAGCCGTCGGCGGCGCCACGAAGAGACACTCGCCGTCGTTCTCGATGAGGTCGAAGATGACGATGATGACTGGAACGATGAGGGCAGCGAATCGGATGTCGAAGTCATCGATGTCGACGAGGATTCAATTCGCGAGGTTGCAGAGCCGAACGAGCAACCACCACCAGTTGAGGAAGAGTCACCGTCAGATTCTGGAGAATATGATGAAACTGCCACATCTACCACCTCATCTACTGCCAAATCTAGTGCCACTTCGACAGACAAGAAGGCCGAAGATGGCCGCGCCCGTCGTCAAAGCAGGAGGCAGAAGCGCCAAACAAAGGATTCCGAAGTTGGATTGGAGGATTTACCAGCACCCCCATCTCCGACTGAGTTGGAAGGTCTTCCAGCACCCCCAGCACCAGGCGAGTTAGGGCTCTTGCCACCCCCTCCGGGAAGGGACATAACCTGTGAGTGCGGAGCCAATTTCCGAGTCAAGAGTGTAGAGATGAAACGAGTCAAATGTCCTGTATGTGACACCAAAATTATCCTTTGAGGAGTGACCGGTAGTAATACAACCAAGAGGAATCGCGGCAGAGGGTGAGAGAGCATGTGCGGCATCTTCGGTTATCTCGGCAGCAGAGCCGCTTCGCCTCTACTTCTCGAAGGGCTGCGACGGCTCGAGTATCGGGGTTACGACTCAGCAGGAATTGCGATTCTCAACTCAGAAATCACTCTCAAAAAGTGTATCGGAAGAGTTGCAGATTTGGAATCGATTGTGCCAAATGAATTGCCAGGCAACATCGGAATTGCTCACACACGGTGGGCGACACACGGCGGCGTTACCGACGCAAATGCTCATCCGCATATGTCGGAAGATGGCAAAATCGCTATCATTCACAACGGAATCATCGAAAATTCTCGGGCGCTCAGAAACTGGCTGACTGCTGAAGGAATCATTCTCCAATCAGACACCGATTCGGAGGTACTCGCTCATCTCATTCACAGGGCCGCCGAGGATGGACTCTCTCCGGTAGACTCCGTACGCCGTGCTCTTAGCCACACCCGCGGAACTTGGGGTTTGTGTGCACTCTTTGCCGAAGAGCGTATCATCGTGTGTGCAAGAAACGGTTCCCCTCTCGTAATCGGCATAGGTGATGGCGAATCGTTTGTCGCTAGTGACCCTCACGCTCTCTCCCCGCACACTCAACAGGTCATGTTCTTGGAGGATGGTGACATGGCGGTTATCTCACCAGCAGGTGTTGAGACTTCTCGCCTAGATGGTGGCTCGTCTGACGCCTCGGTGACTATCATCGAAGAGAGTTGGGGCGAGGCGGAATTGGGAGATTTTCCTCACTTCATGCTCAAAGAAATTCATGAGCAGCCAGAATCATTGCGCCAATGCATCTCAGGTCGAATTTTGAAGTCGGATGGTAATGGCAGACTGAACGGACTCGACCTTACTCCGAAGGAATTGCAGCGAATTCCGCACATTAGGTTGCTCGGGTGCGGCACTTCTCTACACGCCTGCCAGGTGGGTAGACTCGCAATTGAACAACTAGCCCGAGTTCCAGCACTCGCCCATGTTGCTAGCGAGTTTCGGTACAATGATCCGGTCATCGATGTAGATGCGCTCCACTTTGCGGTCAGCCAAAGCGGCGAGACGGCAGACACACTCTCGGCCGTGAAAGAGATTCAATTGAAGGGCGGCCGAGTGATGGGAGTCATCAATGTAGTCGGCTCTTCGATCGCGAGACAATGTGGTCGGGGCGTTTACATTCACTCAGGACCAGAACAAGCGGTCGCTTCAACAAAGGCGTTCACCAACATGGTGGCAGCACTGACCCTGTTCTCGGTTCAGATTGGAAGGGCGAGAACTCTTCCGGTTGCTCAAGGTAAGAAGGTCGTCAAGGCACTCTCCAAAATACCGGACCAAATAGAGAGGTATTTGGCCAACCCCGGGCCAATTGAGGAGGCTGTTGAGGCGGTCAAGGATGCTCGCCATGTCCTCTTCCTAGGCAGGGGTCCTTCCGCACCTGTGGCTCGAGAGGGGGCACTCAAATTGATGGAAATTGCCTATATTCCCTGTTTGGCATATCCGGCTGGTGAGATGAAGCACGGACCGATTGCGCTGTTAGAGGAGGGCAGTCCAGTCGTGGTAATTGCTCCCAAAGACAAGTTCCGCCAAAAGACTATGTCCAATGTCCAAGAATGCCGGGCTCGCGGGGCGAAAATAATTTTGATTCACGAAGAGGGTGATGATGAGTTCGCAATGGAGGCTGATATCGCCATCGCAGTGCCAAAAACCGTCGGGATACTCTCTCCACTTCTTACTGTCATTCCATTGCAGTTGTTGGCATATCAAACTGGGCTTGCTCTTGGTTGTGATGTCGATAAGCCGAGGAATTTGGCGAAGTCTGTCACAGTAGAGTGACCGCCCCCGTAGGGGCGGTGAAATTAGATTCAATCCGATATGAGTCTAGTCGCTTGTGAGGAGATTTTCCTTCGGGAAATCGACATCAGTCAGCCACGCTCGACTGAACCCTTCGTCCTGAATCCTGGACTGAGCAGAGGGAGGGAAGGTTCAGGGCGCAAAGAATGCGCAGCATTCTGTTAGCGGCAAGTTCACTCGAAAAAGTGAGAACATTTTTGTTAGAGATTACCGATAACGAATTGGTTTACCCTATGTTATTTTTAGTCACAGTGGCTCTGTGTAAGTCATTACACTTGGTGGTGGAGTCGAGTTGGCTTGTTCAAATGCTGAATTTTGAATCATCTTTTTTCCACTGGTAGGGATAGTATCCCAACAGGTGGTCGGTGTGCCTCATCTTGACGATTGACAACTTTCTTTCGATGGCGTCACCGCTTCGCTCCATAGTCAAATGAACCACACCATCGGATAGATAGTCCTCGATGCCGAACTCACCATACTGATTCTTTGCCTCACCCATCATTTCACAGATAATCAAACCAGTCAATCCCATTCGGCGAATCGCCTCAAAGAAGCGGAAGACCTCATCACGAGGGTTCTCCATCTTGGTTAGCGTGAAGAAGGCGCCGAGGCTGTCGAAAACAACCACCTCAAACCCGATACTGTCGCGGTAGTTAGCCAGTTGTTTGATGAGTTGGCCCATCCAATCAACCGATTGTGACATTCCTTGAGCGTCGAGTTGAACGCGCAGGTCAGCGAGGTCGATGATTGCAATTCTGCTGCGCACACGAGGGTCATCAACATCCATGCCCATTCCGGACATGTGGCTTGCAAGACTGTCTTTTCCCTGCTCAAGAGTAACATAGATTCCAGAGGTCTTTCCCTCCATAACGGCGTTGTAAAGCATCGAAAAACCGAGGCTCGACTTCATCGTTCCCGAGACTCCTGCCAAGAGCACGATATGGCCCTGAGGTATGCCTCCCTGCATCCTCTCGTCGAGGCCCATCACATAAGTTGGAATGCGCTCTTTATCACCAGTCACTGCTCAATCACCAGTAGGACGACAGCGGTCCGCATGATAAACGCGTTCCCCCTCGCGTTCCCGTGCATCCCCCCCTCAAGGTCCACCTCGCTTCTGCCTCCAGCCGCCGGGCGTCATGGCTTGCAGCGCATTTTGAAGCGAACTTTTCGGAGGAAAGCGTGGCGTTCAGCGCAGCGCCGCTGATGACCGAAGAGGAGCCGGCGGATTCGGGTATTTCGGTCAAGGCGCAGGTTGAGCAGACCTTGGTAGCGAAGGTCGAGGCTGCGAAGATGGAGTTCTCGGTGGCAGCGATGGCAGGCAGAGAGATTCCCGATTTGATTTTGGTTGCCGACACTCTCGTCGAAGACCCTGACGATTCTCAGCTCTCACTCGGGCAGCCGGGTGACAGGGCTGGGGCTGCGGTGATGTTGGTGCGCCTTTCAGGGCGGCGTCATTTAGTTTGGTCCGGGGTCGCTTTGCTGCGGTTCGATGAGACTGAATGGTTGGCGAATTCTTTTGTCGAGTTTGCGACAGTAGAAATCGATGAATTGACAGCAGTTGAATTGGCCGCCTTGCTAGACTCGAAGAGTTGGGAAGGCAAGGCGGGCGCCTACGACATCGCCGGCCAGATGGGCGCCCACGCGCGGGTGATAGCAGGCGACGAAGTCTGTGTCATCGGATTGGCGGAGGCGGCGATGCAATCTCTTGACGAAACTATCGGCGGGAAAGATTGACCGTCTCTCAACTTTGGAGGGTATACATGGAAGGGGGCGAGGATGTTGGCGGTGCGCAGTTGAAAGGCGACAGCGCGGCGATTTCAGTCTCAGGATTAGTCCGTGGATACGGCAAAACTCGAGTCCTCGAAGGGCTCAACATGCGAGTCGATTCAGGCTCAATTTACGGCCTCTTAGGGCCATCTGGATGCGGAAAAACCACACTTCTGAAGGTCTTGCTCGGGCGGCTGGTTCCGGCTGACGGAAGCCTCGCAGTACTCGGTTCACCACCCGGTTCACGGGGCTCAAGGGTGCCCGGAGGGGCGGTCGGATATTCACCACAGGAGTTAGCACTCTACGAAGACCTCTCAATTCGCGAAACTTTCCTTTTTCATGGGCGGCTGCACGGTATGGATGGCGAGAAAATCCGTGCCCGAGAGAGTTGGCTCATAGAATTCCTCGACCTGCCTGAGCCGACTCGGCAAGTTGGGGAGATGTCGGGCGGTCAAAAGCGTCGGGTATCGCTGGCGGTCGCTCTGCTTCATGAGCCTGAATTGTTGCTTTTGGATGAGCCCACTGTTGGAGTAGACCCAGAACTTCGTGCGAGGGTTTGGGACCATCTGCAGTCGATTGCGAGCGAAGGTGTGACCATCATCATCACAACGCATTACATCGATGAGGCGGGAAAGGCTGACCGGGTCGGAATGATGCGGAACGGCGTACTGCTCGCTGAAGATTCACCGAAGGCGGTGATGGAATCACAATCAGCATCATCTCTTGAAGAGGCATTCCTCGCTCTATGTAGGCGGGATTCTACGGCGGTGGCAGTTTGAACGGCGGTCGGATTTTCGCAATAGCAGCGAGGAAGTTCGCCAGTTTGAGGCGAGACAAGCGGATGCTCGGATTCATCGTAATTATGCCCGCGATTCAGATACTTCTGTTCGGTATCGCTATCGGGCAGCCTCCGACAGGACTGGACTTTGCAGTCGTTGACAATGGCCCCGAAGGTATGGGTGAGGTTGTAATCGAAGAATTGGGAGCATCCGAATCAATCCTACTGCATACTGATTACAGCGATATTTCCGTTGCTGAATCTGAAATTGTCAGTGGGGGGTTGTGGGGTGCGTTACACATACATCCGAATGGAACTGCTGAGTTATTGTTGGATAATTCCAATCAACAGGTAACCCAGACGATTATCGTCGAAGTTCGCGACGCAATCACCGAAGCGATGCAGGCGCAGGGGGGCAGTTTACCGCTTGAAATCGCTGACCCGGTGTATGGTGACAAAGACCCCGCTTTCATCGACTTCCTAGCGCCGGGCATCATGACGATGGTCTGCTTTATGTTCAGTCTCATCTTGACTACGATGGCCTTTGTCGGCGAACGATACGATGGCACTCTTGACAGGGTTTTCGCAGCCGGCACAAAACCGAGCGAAGTTCTTCTCGGCCACCTCGCAGCATTCACAACGATTCTTGTCGGGCAAGTCACAGTTGTGATTTTGATAGCGACTTACGGTTTTGACATCACCATCGAAGGGGGGGTTTGGTTGCTCTTCGCACTTGGGATGCTACTCGGCTGGTCGGCGATGTGTTTCGGGCTATTCGTCTCAAGTAAGGCAAATTCTGAATTCCAGGCAATGCAGCTGAACATGCCAGTGATGTTCCCGGTCCTGCTCCTCTCCGGAATTCTTTGGCCAGTTCAGGCGCTGCCTTCTTGGCTCCAACCAATCGCATGGATGATGCCGACCACTTGGACTGCTGAAGCGTTCCGTAGCATCATGATTAGAGGATGGGGTTTGGAAGATAGAGGCATCCAACTCGCATTCCTATTCAATGCTGCATTCGCAGTGTTCGCACTTTTCATCGCAAGCCGTTCACTCAAGGTTCGCGAGTGATTAGTTTCACGGCTTCTGTGGGTTTTGGCTGATCAACTCGGCAGCGCTCGGTTATTCTTGGCCACTGGGGGGTTCGGGCTGGTCAACTCCGCAGAGCGGTTATTCTTCGCCATTGGAACTCAATTCGTAAGGGTCCTCGTCCTCTTGAGAGTCAACATCTGCATAGAACATGGGGATGCGATGCCATTCCGAGTATCCGAACAGGGCCTCCTTGAGTATCCAAATTAGGTACTCGAGATAGACTACTATCAGCAGTCCCACCGTCAGAAAGGTCACGGTCTCGATCGAATGCAGTGAAACGCCCTCTACCGTGCTTCCGATGAAGAGGTAGACGATACCCACCATCGCGAGGTTCATAGCAACGAAGTTCAGCCAAGGTTCACTTCGTTCATCGACCGGCTTGTGCTTGTGGTCATCGTGCAACCAGTCACCAGCTGCAGTGACCACTTGGTTGGAGAAACCCAGAAGCAACATTAAGCGAGCGTAGAATATCCCGGTACCTTCACCATCCAACCCCTCGCAGAGGCCGACAAGACCGGTGACCAGAAGCCAGCAGTAGGCTGACAGCATCTGTTTGCTACACTTCTTTCCCGCTCTGACCTTCTTCCAGATGCGATCTGGTCGGGAGACGAAGAAGATCCAGAGAATCGGTAGTGAGAAGGTTGCGTTTATCCGGGCGTCGTCGATATACCCAGTCTGGTAGGAATAGACCAGACAGATGTGGAGGATGCAGAGGGCGACGAACATCTTGAACGCCAAATGCATATGTTTTGGCTTCATCAACTCCCATCCGCGCCTCATTTGGAAATGACCGAACATGATTGCGAAAGCCATCATCGCCCAAAATGAGTCGATCAAGATGGTCCAATACAACTCTACGAATTGATCAGAATCAGCGAGCAACCAGGCCATCATGCTCATGATTCCGATTACTGGGAGTCCTAGTCCAGGCCCGTAGGACCATGGGCCAATCTTGTCCTTGCTCTGCGATCGCCCGCGTAGGAACTTCATGGTCAATGGCCCCAAAATGACCAGTTGCATCCCGAGAAGTGTCACCCCCATCAATCCCATTTGTTGGAAAAGTTCCGCATCTCCAGACACGATTCCCACCATGATGAGGGCCTGACCAGCGATGTTCATGACTGCGACAATCGAGATTAGAGATTCATCGAAGGGGGCAGTCTTGAAGTTCAGTGGGGTGGTGTCGAAGGCTATTCCTAGGACGATGGCCATCATCCATCCGATTCCAGCCAAAATGCCAACCGACAGCATGGCCAGATTCGAAACGGCTAGTGGAGCCCCAATCTGGGTGAACTTGTCGGTGATGAGGGTGGTGTCCACGAAGAGAATCCAATAGAGGCTAATGCCGAAGAGTACCTGAGTGACCGCAGAGGCGATGAAGAGGTCGATATAGGAACCAGCAGCCCAAGTATATGAGTCCGGGTTTCTTTGTTTCAAGGAGAGCCGGTCACGGATTCTACTGCGACCAGTCCCCTCAGCCATGATTCGACCGCTCTATACATCCAATATAACACAGCAGCCGGATGATAACTACCGTTTAGGGCTGAAATTCATGAATCTGAGGCTTTCATGAGGTGTTGAACCAATTCAATGTCCACCGGATTGAGGACGGCTCCACCGCTCTTCAGTGAAGTGCCCACGATTGCTCCATCAGCGATTCCCAATAATGTTCCAATGCAATCATTGTCGACACCTGAGCCAACGATGATTGTTGCTTCTGGTACTGCCGCCCGCACTTTGGCCACATCCACTTCAGAGGTGGGATTTCCAGTTCCGGTTCCCGAGACGATGAGGGCGTCGGCCAGCCCACGGTGCCAGCAATCCATAGCCTCCCTTTCCAGCATCCAGTCTGGGTCGGCAGGGAATGCGTGCTTGACCCCGACATCCGCTAGGATGGCAATCGGAGTTTCTCCATCAACTCCACAGCGAAGTGATTCGCGGAGGCGGAGGGTGGCTGCAGCGTTTCCGTCGATGAGACCCTGGTCAGTCATCATGGAGCCGATGTGGACATTTATCCGGATGAAGCGGGCGCCGGTTGCGGCTGCGATGGATAGCGCGGCAGCAGCGTCGTTTCTCAGGACATTGACTCCCACGGGTGAGTCTATCTCCTCGACTATTCGATGGATAATTCTGGACATTGCCGCGATGGTGACGGGCTCGACGGCCGTGGCGTGGAAGGGCGCATCCCCGAAATTTTCGACCATGATGGCGTGGACTCCTCCCGCCGCAAGGGCTCTCGCGTCTGCGAGGGCTGCTGCTTCAACCGCATCGAGGTCACCGGCGAACCGTGGTGAGCCGGGGAGTGGTTGCAGATGGACCATCCCGATGATAGCCCGTTCGGGGAGGCCGAGGGGGATATGAGGGGCTCCCTGAACCATGTTCACTCCTCCATCAACTTCGCCCAGAGGGTGGTGTCAGCCTCGCCGTTGGCGACCAGTTTCTCGATGGTGGCAACCGTCTCTTGAGCGAGGTGGTGTTCAATTCCTTCAGTCTCTATATGCGCCTGTTTCTCTGATATTCCGAGCATCGTCAAGAAGTTGACTAAGACGCCGTGACGGTGGCGCATCCATTCTGCGTGAGAACGGCCCCGCTCGGTGAGAGTTACCGGCCGGTAGCGTTGGTATTGCACCCAGCCATCCGCCGCCATGCGCTGAAGCATCTTTGTGACAGTTGGTCGGGTGACTGCGAGGTGCTCAGCGATGTCCATCACCCTCGCTTCTCCTCTGGCCGAAATCAATTCATGAATCACCTCAAGATGGTCCTCGAAGCGGACTGAAACCGCGCCTGCGCGTGCGACCATTTCGGCAGCGTGGGCGCCTTTCAGCGCATCGAGCCGTGCCTCATCATTCGTCACAATTTCACCTGTCATTGTCAGCAATCACTTAATTTTGGCATCCCGCTCCGCAACAAGCCATGACCAGCAGCGCGAAATCCCGTCCTCAATAGATACAGAGGCTGACCATCCAAGCGCAGAATTTGCAGCAGTAACATCGGGAACTCGCCTCGCAGAGTCACCGGGGTGTGACCCCTCATGGACCATGCCAAATTCCGAACCACTGATTCGCAAACACACCTCTGCCAAATCGTTCAAACTGACCTCCTCGGTTGAGCCGAGATTGAATGATGCTCCTTTGAGCGAAGAGCCATCCAACCCCTCATCGAGTTCGCCCGCAGCCACGATTCCATCAACTAGGTCAGCGACCCAAGTGAAGGAGCGAGTTTGAGTTCCATCGCCATGTACTTGAAGAGGTTCCTCCCTGATGCAACGGTTGAGGAAAATTGCTGCAACTTGACCGTAATCATCGCCTTTCAATCGGGGGCCGTAGCCGTTGAATGGCCGAATGATTCGAGCATCCAAACCGCGCTCACGAACGGCAAACTGGAGCAGAACTTCACCCAAATATTTGCTCGCACCGTAGGAGTGTCGAAGGTGAAAGTGGGGGCTTGGGAATAGTGTGGGACTAGTTTCGGAGAGGGGCATATCGGGCTGTTCGCCGAACGCTTCTGGGCTGCTTGTGAAAACAAGTCTAGAGCCTAGATTAGTGGCGAATTTTGAGACCGTTCGTATCGTATCGAGATTCACTCTGACGACCAAATCCGGCCGCTCATTGAAATACCGTGTACCGTTGATTGCTGCGAGATGAAATATGCAGTCGACACCATGCATTTTCTCTTCAGCCCGCTCCAAAACTTCGATTTTCGCGCAGTCACCCATCACTAGATGATAGTCGGGCATCCCTTTGCAGTCCTCCAAGTTTGCCTTCTTTCCGCGAAACATGTTGTCCACGGCACAAACTGTGTGACCGCGGGAGAGAAGTGACTCGCAGAGATGGCTTCCAAGAAAACCCGCTCCGCCGGTTACGATGCATCGCATGAAGCGCGGAGGGGGCTCTCGTCTATCACAAATGGGGCGCGTAGTTGTTGCGCATAGGAGGAAAGAAGAGGGCTTTTTCTTGGATGGCCTTTTTCTTTGTGTATGGAGCGCAGATGTCAGTCCCTTCACAGGGATGACCGCTGAAGAACTGAAAGATTCACAATACCATTTTTCAGAGTCATTTCTATTTCATCACCGCTGTTGATAGCGAGGCACGGGTCTTGGTCGAAGGCGTGAGCGTAAGGCACATCGAGAAGAGAGGCGGCGGGTAGAGTCAGTGGGCAGACATCTCGGTTGACAATCGCTTTTGGCCCCTTGCCGGTGTAAATCAGACCCATCAAAACGAACGGCGCGACGGTCGAGCCCGAACCCTTTGGATAGATGAGAATCGTATCCTCGATTGCAATCCCGTCTAACGGATGGCCTGGCTCTTCGACGACTCCTGTGTCGCGGTTGACATAGCCAAGATAGGTGATTGGGACATCGGTGACCAACGCCTTGCCGACAACCTTCCATTCGGCCTGGCTGCTCAATCCCTCCCCGGTTAGTTCGCACTCCCCCTGTTGCTGGGTCTTCCCGGTCGCGTGCGGTTTTGCCGCTTGGTTTCCCAAAATTGGGCGCTCCCGAGTTTCCAGAGTTGGGTCGAATGCGTGGGCGACGCATTCGTGGATTGTAGCGACTGAAGTCGGCATTCGATTTAGCCCACTAGTTAGGTAGTGTTCCGCTTTGAGCGAGTTAGTCAAAATGTGGTTGTACTTTGTTCGATTGTATGGGGTGACTTCAGGGCAGGTATCCCTCAAGACAAGAGTCCCTGCCTCTTCTAGCAATTCGATTGTGCCGTCGGCTGCTGCCAAGTCGTAGTTGTGGCCGCTGGTGAAGACCCACAGCCGCTGGTTTGGAATTCGTTGACCCAATTCCATTCGGCCGCGGACTTCAGCGGCAGTGGAGCGGATTTCACCCAATCCCGCTTGAGGACAGCCGATGACTACTAGGTCGACTTGGCCGGAAGGGGCGAGTTCAGAGTAGCGAGAGACGAGTTCGGATTTGGTGAACCGGAGTTTGCCTTCGTAGCCCGAACCGGTGCCCATCGGGGGCGCTTCGGTGTGGCCGTCAGCCCAGAGCATTGGGCAACCGTAGTTTGCAGCGGCTGCGGTAAGCGCTTTCTTCATCTCGAACGAAGCCCATTCGGGAAGCCCGACGAGGTGAGGCATCGGACCCCATGGGAGGTTCCAGTCCGGGCGAACCTGTTTGCCAATCCAATCCCCAAGGATGCTCCAATCGGAAATCTCATCGAGGTCACATTCGATGGTCACGAGAATGTTTGGAGTGCGGTTTTCGGGAAGGTGAAGTCCCCAAAGGGGAGCCCATCCTGTGAGTGCTGTCGCAAGCGCGGAAAGGCCGGATTCACGGTTTGTGATGAGGCTGGTGTAGGAGTTTGAAAAGCAGACTGCGTTCGATTCTGCCCAAGAGCCGATACCTTCCACTTCGATTCCGCGGTCATACGGAGTGCAAGAGAGAGTTGCCTCGATTCCCAGTTCAGAGTAGGCGTGGACAATCTCGAATTGTTGAATCAAAAAATCTTCATGTTCGATTGCCATCTCTTCCATACGGGTGTGGTCGCAACCTGCCGAATTCAGCGTTGTCGGAATATTCACCTTTCCGAGAGGGTCGCCCGAAAGGTCGCTCAAAAACCGCATCAAGCCGTGGCCGCCGGTGAGAACACTCACTCCACTCACATGTGCGTGCGCGCATTCGACAAACGAGTCAGCGCCGGCGGTGGTGGCGAGGTCAACTACCAATCGAGCCGCTTTCTGCTTAGTCGGCCCCTGCTTGCCAGCCAACATTGCGGCGAGCGACGCTGGAATCTCCATCAATTCCATCCGGTCGGCTTTGCCCCATCAACCTGCGGGTTCCAGCAGCGATATGGAGTGAGAGTCAAATGGGTGCTCCAATTCGGCGGAACATGGAGCCACTCTCGCAGGCAGCACTGTTGGCGGGAGTTGCACTCGTCACTGGGCTTGGAGCGGGCTGTATTCCGCTTTGGAGAAAGGTTAGCGAACAGGAGAATCTGCTCAAGTGGATGACCGGTTTGGCGGCAGGTGTCTTACTCGCCTCGGCGTTGTTGGTGGCATTGCCAGAGGGTTTCGAAATCGCCAATGAAGCAGGTTCGGGCGGGCTCTTCATCGGTGGTGCGGTTTTGGCCGGTTTCCTGATGATGTTGCTGTTGGAGTGCCTCGGATTTGGGCATGATATCCATGAGGAGCATCACGACCACGAGCACGACCACGGGCACGACCATGTTCACCATCCAGAAAAGGCGTCGTCGATTGTCTTGGGGTTGAGTATCCATGCGCTGACTGATGGACTTGCCATTGGGGCTGCAGTCTCGACAGGCTCGCTGGTGCTCACACTATCGGTTTTCGTGGCAGTTCTAGTCCACAAGATTCCGGCGGCGTTTAGCGTCGGGGTGTTCAGTCTGCATGAGAGGGGTGTGCGGAGCGGTGCGCTGAAGGATGTGGTATTGTTCTCTCTAGCCACACCTGCGATGATTCTGCTGACCTTCTTCCTCCTCGGTGACGTGTCTTCCCAAATGTTGGGCCTCGCAATTCTGTTTGCGGGTGGTACCTTCCTCTATGTGGCGACGGTCGATGTGTTGCCCGAAGTTCATCATTCTGCGACCGGAAAAGTTGCGTTAGTGCAGGTTATCACCGGGGCGCTGTTGATGGTCGTTCTGCTGTGGGGGCTCGACGCATCAGGGCTGATTGCAGAAGTCCACTGAGCCATTTCGTTCTAAGTTCCGGGGATTTTTCGGTTGCATTGGAAGGGGCCACTCCTCAGGTTTTGAAATCCACTAAAATGAAGTGGGAACGGCGTTTCGACCGCCTTGATGAGTGAGGTGAGTGAGCCGTTCGTCAACATCGCGGGTTATCGCTTCGTGGCGATTCCCGACAGGGTCGAGATGCGCTTTCCACTGCGCGATTTCTGCGTTGACCTCGACCTCAAGGGAACGATTCTGCTCAGTGGTGAAGGAATCAATTTCTTTCTTTCAGGGCAGGAAGATGCGACCGACCAATTCATCGCTCGTTTGGATGGTGATGAGCGATTCAGAAACATACCGCTCAAGGTCAGCCGCTCGAACAAGCAGCCGTTCAATCGAATGTTGGTGCGACTCAAGAAGGAGATAATCTCGATTGGACTCGACGAGGTCAAACCGGCTGAGTTCACTGGTCCACACATACCCCCTTTGGAGTTCAAGGAATGGCTCGACGAAGGAAGAGAGGTGGCCATATTGGATACTCGGAACGACTACGAGTTGCGAATGGGCAAATTTGAGGGTGCAATCGACCTTGATATCAGCAGTTTTCGAGATTTTCCAACAGCGATTGAATCTCTCCCCGAATCGATGAAGGAGAAGCCTGTCGTGATGTACTGCACAGGCGGAATCCGCTGCGAAAAAGCGTCAGCGGTGATGCTCAATGCCGGATTCAAAGATGTCCGTCAATTGAAGGGCGGGATACTCGGCTACTTTGAGCAGTGCGGCGGCGTCCATTGGGATGGCGAGTGCTTCGTCTTCGACCGGCGGGTTGGGGTTGACTCCGAACTCAACGAGACAGGAACAGTGGTCTGCTTCGAGTGCCGAGAACCACTAACCGAACAAGAGCAGGAATCAGAACACTATCGCATCGGCGAGTGGTGCCCGTATTGCATATCGGCCGCGGGCGCAGCGGCCGATTAGTTTCCGCTGAGATCGAGAAATACGATTCCACAGCTCTTCGGCAGGGTTGTTACGCGAAAGTGTTCGGTCATTTGTCACGCAACATCACTTAGTCCCCTTCTTTCTGCGTCCTCTGCGAATCTGCGCCTTAGCGAGAGACAAATAAAGTCCTAGTTAGTAACAGATCATTTTCGGGCAGCGAGTGGTTGTCGCCAGCCCTGCCCGAACGCCCGATTTGAAACTCGCGGAGCAGGCGGCATCTGCCATCTTTTGTGTTCGTTGGCGTGTAGCCGGTCAATCACCCAACGAACCATCTCCTCATCATGCCCTTCTGCAACAATCTGCTCGATGGAGGCGTTTGCTTCAATGTGCGCTTCAAGGATGGCATCGAGAGTTGCGTATGGTGGCAAGGTGTCTTGGTCGGTCTGGTCCGGGGCGAGCTCACCGGAGGGTGGTTTGGTCAGTGTGGATTCGGTAATCGGTGGTGTTTTTCCGAACCTTTCAGCCTCGGAGTTAATCACTTTTGCAACTTCGTAGACTTCGGTTTTGTAGAGGTCGCCAAGAGGTGCGTAGCCGCCAACCATGTCGCCGTAAAGTGTACAATATCCCATCGCCAACTCCGATTTATTTCCGGTTGTAACCGCCATCGCGCCGCGCGAATTCGCCAATGCCATGACTATCATGCCTCTCAAACGGGCCTGCACATTCTCTCGAGCCACAGCGTCTCCGGAATCCAACTCGTCGCCTAATTCAGCCTCTGTTGCTGCGTGCATTGCTTCTATTGGGTGGACTTGCAATTCCATGCCGAGCGCCTCAGCGCTCGCCTTCGCATCGCTGATTGAGTGTTCGCTTGAGTAGCGGGAAGGCAGCGAGAGTCCGAGGACATTTTCCGCGCCGACAGCGCGGCAGGCGATGGCGGCGCAGACGGCGGAGTCAATCCCGCCGCTCATCCCGATGATGAGTTTGTCAATTCTTGATTTCCTACAATAGTCGCCCAATCCGGTCGTAATCGCCGCGAGAAGGTCAACTCCGGACCGACTGCTGTCAGAGTTTTTGTCAGAGTTTTTGCCAGGCGATACATGTTCGACGACACAACTGCAGTCTTCACAGCAGTTTCCGTCCGGCCAGGGAAGCCACCGGGCATTTTCGGGGGTTTCGATGTCCACTAGGAGAATACCGAGACACCATGCGGGAGCTTGCACAATCGTACCGTCTGGCCATCCCGCGAGCGAGCGCCCGTCGAACAGAAGGTCGTCATTTCCGCCAACTTGGTTGCACAGCAGGAAGGGGTGTCCAAGGGTCGATGCGGCAGCCCTCACCACATCCCCACGGGTGCCTTCTTTGTGCAGGTGGTAGGGTGACGAAGAGAGGTTTACAGTTAGTGCGAGAGGCTCACCTTGATGCTGCCAAGCGGCCAACTGCTCAATCGGGTCAGCGCCGTAGTCTGATGGGACTTCGCCGGCGTGCTGCCAAGCATCCTCGCAGATTGTCACTCCGATAGAAAGACTGTCCGAGAGACGAAGGATTCCGGGTGCTTTATCCGGTTCAAAGTAGCGTAATTCGTCGAACACATCGTAGGTCGGAAGCAGTTGTTTTCGAGTAGCGACTTTCGCTTTTCGGCCGGGCACCAATCGCATCGTTCCATTCGCCGGTAGATTGCGGTCGCCGGTAGGTGGTAGGGGAGTTCCGATGATGAGTGGAATCGGTGATTCAATTGCAGAGGCTGCAGCGAAACAGCGGTCGATGAAACCCGCTTCGAGAAGCAGGTCGCGAGGTGGATATCCAGAGACCATCAGTTCACTGGTCACCGCGAGGTCAGCGCCATTCTCAGCCGCTAACTTCGTCGCTCTCTCGACCTCGGCAACATTACCCTCCAAGTCCCCGACCGTCGGGTCGAGTTGCAGCAGTGCGACCACTAGTCCCATGTCGTCAGTCGCCCGCGCATGAGAGCCATTCAAAGTATCGCTTCCGCCCGCCCCATCCGTCGTAAGGGGCGGCAGAGATCACCGTTGTATCTGTGGTGAGAACTTACGGCATCAGTCGGCGTTTACGGATGAAGGAGTGAAGAGGCATGACCACCACAAGCATCAGAGTTGCAGAGACGGCGAAACCGACAGAGGCCCAAGCGAGCATCACCGCATCATCGTGGATTGAATCCATCAACATTTGAGCGCCGAAATAGCAGGCTGCGGAGACTAGAATCAGCAACGAGGAATATTTGCGACCTCGGCGTCTCGACTGCGCGAGAAATTCCGCATCGGTCATGTCCAAGCCGGCCATCTAGTCCAACCGCCTTCCGGGCTAGTCCAAAAAACCCCACCCCTAAGGATGGCCTGCATGTTGGGATTTCCTGCCGTCAATGACAGGCCATGCCGTACTTCTTGAGGCGCCAGTAGTTGTATGGCCATGGCGTGAGGAATCCGACTACAAGCATCAGTGGAATCGCGTAGAAGTTCATTCCGAGTTCACCGCCAGTGAATAACAGGTCGGTGACTTCCATCGAAATCTCCATCATCAGCATCGAGATGAATGACATCCCCATGGCAGTCTTGAAGGCAAGGCCGAGAGGCATTTGGCCCCGCATCAGGATGAAGGTCTCAAGCATCACGCTGGTAGCCAGCCCGTTGATGAGAGGCAGAATCGCGTAGAGGTACCAAATCGTTGAGTAGAGGGTTAGCCCAGCGGTGATTCCCGAGTAGGAGTAGTATGCGAGGGTGCCGAATTCACCGATTGCACAGCCTGCGAGACACCACTTCGTGTTGTGAAACGACTGCTTCCAAATCCCCTTGTCGGTCCAGTTGTACTCGCCCATATCCATCTCCATGGCCGGGGCTTCCTTAGCCGTGCCCGCCTCACCTTCGATGGTGTAACCCGCTTCGAGTACTGCGCTTACGAGCGCCGCTCTGTCGAGAGCGACTCCTGTGGTTGCACCTCCACTGCTACCTACGCCGCTACCGCCGCCGAAGATTTTCGCGAGTCCGGGTTCGATTGTGACCTCAGCCGAATCTACTCCGGAAACCGCCTCGAGGGCTTTCTGCACCGAACCGGCGCAGCCCATGCAGGTCATGCCGAGAACAGGGAGTTCGACTACTTCGGCCATGACACTCGGCTCCCGCGACCATACAAGTGGCTTTGCATCCATTAGGATGCACACGAACTTCCTCGCTACGTTCAAGAGAGATTCACAGGTCGCCAATGCCGATGCCCGTACCAAACACCGTAGGTGACCTCGCTCCGGTCGCTATGGAGGAAGCGCTCATCGAGACTTGGCGGCAGCAGGGAACCTTCCAGCAATCGATTGAGACTCGCCGCGACGGCACTCCATTCATCTTCCTCGAAGGGCCGCCAACAGCCAACGGCAAACCGGGCATCCACCATGTGGTTGCAAGGGCGTACAAGGACTTAGTTTGCCGCTGGAAGGCGATGGAAGGTCACTTCGTCGAGCGAAAGGGCGGTTGGGACACCCACGGCCTTCCTGTCGAAATAGAGGTCGGAAAGCGACTCGATTTGATGAGTAAGGAGGCGATTGAGGAGTTCGGCATGGCGGAATTCAACGAAGAATGTCGTAACTCAGTGTGGACCTATGAGGAGCACTGGCGTAAGATGACCGAGAGAATGGCGTTTTGGGTGGATTTGGATGACCCGTATGTGACGCTGCACAACGATTACATCGAGTCTGGCTGGTGGGCTTTGAAGCAAATGTTTGAGAAAGACTTGCTCTACAAAGGACACAAGGTTCTGCCATATTGCCCGCAAACTGGGACTTCCTATTCGTCGCACGAGGTCGCTCAGGGCTACAAGGAGGTCGAGGAGCCGTCGGTTTATCTCAAGTTCAAACTGGTCGGTGAAGAGAGGTTCTCTGGGGCTTCGATTCTTGCCTGGACCACCACCCCTTGGACACTTCCGGGAAATGTTGGCTTGGCCGTGGGACCAGAGGTCACCTATGCCCGAGTGAGGGTGTCAGAATCGCCTGAAGGTTGGGATGGCCGCGGAGGTGCCGAGGTCGGTGAAGAATTGATTTTGGCCGAGGATTTACTCGGAGAAGTGCTTCGACATCAAATCGAAATTGTCGAAACTTTTCCCGGCTCCGAACTGGTCGGAACGGCGTATGAGCCGCTGTTTCCCGATGCGGTCGAGCGCGGCGATTCGACGGCCGCTTGGACGGTCGTCGGCGCTGACTTTGTGACAACAACCGATGGAACTGGCGTCGTTCACACCGCCGTTATGTACGGTGAAGATGACTACAAACTCGGGATGGAAGTCGGATTTCCGGCACAGCATACAGTCGATATGGATGGGCGATTCATCGCTGGGACTCACAACTCGCTTGACGGACGATACGTCAAGGACTGTGATGAGGACATCATCGACTTGCTGCACTATGATGCCCAACTCTACCGTGAGAAGATGTATGTTCACGACTACCCTCACTGCTGGCGGACCGGACATCCGCTGCTCTACTACGCGATGGACTCGTGGTTCGTCCGAATGACTGCGGTCAAGGAGAAACTGCTGGAATTCAATGACCAGATTGAGTGGGCGCCCGCAAACGTTGGAACCGGTCGGTTTGGAGAGTGGTTGCGGAATGTGAAGGATTGGGCCATCTCACGAGAGAGGTACTGGGGAACTCCCCTTCCGGTCTGGGTCTGCCAAGAGTGCGGGCACATGCACTGCGCGGGAAGCCGTGATGAGTTGCGGGAACTTGCGGTGGATGCGAGTGCTGTCACCGATGACCCTCACAGGCCGGCCGTCGATGAGGTGAGACTTCGCTGTAGCATGACTGGTGGAGCAGATGGGTGCAGCGGCGAGATGGTTCGCGAGCCGTATGTGATGGACTGCTGGTTTGACTCCGGCTGTGCCTTCTTCGCCCAGTGGCACCATCCATTCGCAGGCACAGAGAAACTGGACGCTAACTTCCCCATCGACTACATTTGTGAGGGAGTTGACCAGACTCGGGGCTGGTTCTACACGCTGTTGGCGATTTCGACGACGGTGTTCGATTCGATTTGCTACAAGCGCTGTCTGAGTCTCGGGTTGATTCTTGACAAGGATGGCAAGAAGATGTCCAAGTCGAAGGGCAATGCGGTCGACCCGTGGGACCACTTCAATCGGGAAGGGGCTGACGCCACTCGCTGGTACATGGTAACCGCGGGGGCGCCGTGGAATCCGCTGAAGTTTGATCCGAATGCGGTGCGAGAGACCTACGCCAAGATGTTCCTCACCCTGTGGAATGTCTACAAGTTCCATGCCAACTATGCGGTGCTCGACAACTTCGATCCGAAGAGTTCAGACTTCGAGGCAGAGAGGACGTCCCTAGACAGGTGGCTGCTGTCGAAGTTGACCGCGGTGGCAGAGTCGTATCACGACCACTTCGTCGCTTGGGACTTCCACAAGGCTGGCCGCGAGTTGGAAGAGTTCGTCGTCAATGACCTATCCAACTGGTATGTGAGGCGCAGTCGCCGCCGATTGTGGGATGACGCAGAGAGCACAGACAAACTCGCGTGCCAGCAGACGCTGCATGAGGTGTTGGTGACGGTATGCCGGTTGATGGCGCCTGTCGCTCCATACATGGCGGACGAGATTCACAGGAATTTGCTGGGTGATTCGGTGCACATTGCAAACTGGCCTTTGGGGACACCGGGTGACCTAAGACAAATCGACCCCACATACGAGCCTTGGACGGTCCAGAGTTTGCCCCTCAGAGACGAGGCCTTGGAAGAGAGAATGTCCCTAGCGCGGGCGCTCGCGGAAGCGGGCAGGCGGGTAAGGGTCGAGGCGGGTCGCAGGCAGCGACTTCCCTGTCAGGCAGGTTGGTTGGTCGGTGGGCCGGACATATCCGAGTTCCATGAGATTCTTGCTGACGAGCTGAATGTCGAAGTTCTGACTACCGAGGAGGCTCTTGACCGGTTCCAACAGATTTCTGTGGTGCCTAATTGGCGGGCTCTTGGCGCAAAGTGCAGGGCTGACCTTCCAAAGGTGAAAGAGGCCTTGAGCGCGGCCGATTCGGACGAGATTTGGGTTGCTATTCAGGCTGGCAGTTGCATGATTGAGGGCTTTGAAATCACCGCTGACGATGTCGAGGTGAAGCGGGTCGAGAGAGAGGGCTTCGCTGCCAAGACGATCACCATCGGTGAGGGTGATGATGCAGAAGATGTGACGCTTGTGCTCGACATGACGACGACTCCAGCACTTCTGAGCAAGGGGCTTGCAAGAGACATCATTCGGCGGGTTCAGCAGAAGCGCAAGGATTTGGACCTCGATGTCGATGCGTCCATCGAGTTGACCGTTTGGCTCGGGGATGGAAATCCCGAACTGAATCCCGACGACTGGGCGCATGTACAAACTGAGACTCGAGCTGATGTTGCCAACATCAACAAAGGTGATGGTCCAGAGGACGCAGGTTCATTCACTATCGATGGTAACTCCATTTCTTTCCAGATTTCGTAAGGTGTTGTAGACCCTAGCCATCGCTCAATCAATTTGAGTAGCCGGTTGGAAGTAAGAGTTCAACACCAAACAGCGGATTGAGGTCAGTTTTCGTAGGCTTCGGGAAGCAATAGTTCAACACCGAACAATGGATCGACATCAGTCGAATCGTGGTAGGCGATGAACGCCCCACCATCAGGCAAGATTCCCATGCTCGCAAAGTCGAACCGAATGTCATTTCCAGCCCCACTAGTAGAGTCCAAGTCTCCCTGCCCAAGGAAGGTCATCTGGTCCGGCTCTAGGCTTTCCGAGTACTCTCTCACATGCCAGGCGACATCGACATCAGGCCCCTCCGCACTCTGGTAGCGCACATTGAGCACGAACAGGTCGTGGACCCCGCTGGAGTGGAACTCCCACTCCTCAATGTCGCTAGCAACCCCACTCAGGTTGTAGGTCTGGTTCTCCCAGCTCTCACCACCATCCCAACTCAGTTGGTGGACGATTGACAGTCCATCCTTCTTGACACAGTGCAACCCACCAGAAGAGTCGAATGAACAGTATTGGGAGGGCAGGGTCGAGCCATTCGTAGTCTCTGCAGTCCACCAGTTGAGGTTGACATCGAGGAATGCGTCAACCCCCCCATCGAAGTAGGAGGGAAAGTAGAGTCCACCCGAGGGCACCGGGAAGGAGCGCATCTCCTTGTGCGGCTTGGTGAAGTCCCACTCTTCCCCAAGGTCAGCGCCCGCAAACAGCATGTCCACAGTCTCCACGGGAAGGTTGCCATCCCTGTCAGGGAAGTCGAAGTTCTGGTAGTTCAGCCCGTCAGTGCTGATCTGTCCACCCCGGTTTACCACCTGATGCCAAAAGTTCGAGATGACAAGGCTAGCCCAAGGTCCAGAACCGTAGATTCCTCCACTAATCGGACCTACCACCTCGACCTGCCACGACCGGTCGTAGAAAGCCTCGGGAGGTCTGTTGTAGCACCATTTCCACTGCTCATCATCCGCATCATAGAGGAAGGCGTAGAACTGGTCTGCACCACTGGTGCTCGGATAGGGGAACCAACCCATCGAGATTAGGTCGCCGTTGGTCGCCTGCACGATGCTCCCTTCGCCTAGCCCCTCCTGCCCCGGAGCTGTAGGTTTGTAGAGAAGACAGCCAATCTGTGCAAGGACGGTTGGTTGCCACTCTTGCCATGTGTGACCCCGGTCCTCGGACCAGGTCGGATATTCGCCACCGAAGTTGAGGATCCACCCCTCCTTGGTCGCTGCTAGATAGTGCTCGCAGCAGTTGCCACCCTCTTCGTTTCCGAAGACTGCCCATGAGGCGTTACCCCAAGTCTCGTTGGCCCATAGGTCGCCTACAACGAAGTCTCGGGCGTCGGCATGGCCGAGCGGGTCGTCGACATAGGTGAAGGACTCGTCCCATGGTATTGTGTTGGGTTCTTGCTTCTCATCGCCGCCAAGGCAGCCGGCGAACAGTTGTGTGAATATGATGAGCGAGATGAGGGTGCCGCGGATGATTCTCGCCCGTTCCATGAGACTAGACAGACGGGGTGCTCTATTTGGCGATGACGGGGCATGTGCCCCGCTCGCGAGGGGGGGCTCGCGGTGTGGGAGCGGTTATCAGCCGGTGTGGCCGGTGAGTCGGTAGATGACGGGTCGTTGGCTCCCCCTGGCGCTGTCCGCGCTGATGCTGTTCGTGTTGGTTCCGCTATCTCCTCCGGGCGCTGCACACATCGCTGATGAGTCAAGCCACGACCACATCATCATCACGGAGATTCTGGTCAGTCCGAGCGGCGAGGACTACAACGGAACCGACTGGAACGGTGACGGTTGGTTCGGTTCTGGCTCAGACCAATTCATTGAACTCTACAATCCAACAAGCGATACAGTCAACCTCGGCGATTGGTGGCTCGATGATGACCCGAACGCTGGCTCGCCGCCCTGTGCAATCGGCTGGAACACGAATTTGACTCCCGGTGAGCGTATCGTATTCTATCGCTCCGTCACCGGCCTCGATTTGTCCTATTTCGACGGCGACACAGTTCAACTCAGCAATGAGATGGGAGCGGTAATCGACACCTACTCTTTCAGCGCCGAAGACTCAGATTACGATGTATCATACGGCCGATTCGGTGATGGCTCATGGGGTAAAGTGGGCAGCCCAACTCCGGGTTTGGCGAATGATCAGTCATGGCCTCAAGGAAGCCACCGGCAAGGGAGTTGTTACACTCCGAACGACCAACTTCACGATGGCGCGTATGTGCTTGCGGGGCGTGTGGTCACCATGGCGAGCGAGGATTTGGTGCTCAACAACGGTAGGATTTTGGTAAATGATGGATTAATTTCCGAGATTTGGGAGGGCAACCCACCTGGAAATATCGACCTTACTAATGTCCCTGTTTACGAGACAGGCGGTACGATTTACCCCGGCCTCATCGACATGCACAATCACTACCACTACAACTACCTCCCAGTTTGGGATTACACGAAGGATCCATTCTACACCAACCGCTACCAATGGAAGGACAATCCAACATACAAACCAGGGGTTTCATGGCCAAAGGTGTTCATGCTTCAAGGCGACCGTTGGGGTCTTGCTGAAGAGGCTGTGAAATACGCAGAGGTGAAGTCAGTAGTCGGTGGAACAACCGCGATTCAGGGCGGCCCCTCGAGCGAGAAGGACGCTTGGGCAGACATTCTCGCCCGTAACATCGAGCACTACAATTTCGGTTCTGACGACATCAAGACCTGTGCGGTTTGTGACGCCGCGTATGACTTGGCGTATAGCGGCCAGCACATCATCGATGACCACAACGACGGTGAATTGGACGCTTGGTTCGTCCATGTCGCGGAAGGGACAGACGCCTCCTCTTTGAACGAGTTCTCGATCCTCAAAACCCAAGGCCTCTTGCTTCCCGAGACCGTCCTCATACATGGTGTCCCATTGGGGGCATCTGAGTTCGCTGACATGGCTGCCGTAGGGGCGACACTTGTCTGGTCGCCGACATCTAATCTGCTGCTCTACGGTGATACGGCGCAGGTCGAACTCGCCCGGGCTGCCGGAGTGAATATCGCGCTCGCGCCTGATTGGTCACCGTCGGGGCCGAAGAGCGTTCTACATGAGTTGAAGACCGCCGATTGGTGGAATAAGAACCAGATGAATGGAATCTTCTCCGACTACGAATTGGCGCAGATGGTGACGAGTAACGCTGCTGATGGCATGAATTGGACCAGTTACATCGGTCGGATTTGGAAGGGAGCGGCAGCGGACTTCATCGTCGTTGACAATATCGCCGCTGACCCATATCGAAACTTGATTCAAGCGGTTGACCCTGATGTGAGATTGACTGTAGTCGGTGGACTTCCAGTGTTTGGTGATGTCGACCTAATGGCCGCGATGAAAGGCGCCGACTACGAAATCATTCAAGGAAACGGCTTCCAAAAAGCAGTAGATGTCACCTTTGAAGGAGTTGAAGATGGCAGTCAGACATTCGAGTTCATCGAAGGTGAACTAACGAAAGCGATGCGATTTGACAGACAGGAAATGTTTGATGACTGGGGTGTAAACAGTTACAGTTGGACTGAGTTCAACGATTGGCTCGACCAATCATATTCAACTCTCGGGCCGATACCGCTCGACCCAGTTTTCACCTACGGAGATGACCGCTATTTCGATGTCATGAACCGGAGCGTTCCTTTGAACAGTCACGGGGCGATTAATCTCTACGATAATTACTACAATGTTTCTTTCGACCAAAATGGAAACCGCACCGAAACTTGGGTTCCTCCACCCCCTGACCCGAACTCTGCTGTAGAGCCATACGGCTGGCCTCCAACCGGCAGGGATCTCGTCGAGCCACACGATTCTGCTCCACGAACTTGGGGTAGTGCTGACACGGTCCCAATCTCGCCTTGCATCATCACCGATGATGAGCGAGTTGAATCTAATATTCCCGGCGAATTTGACCCGGGCTACCGAGATGAACCGCTCTACTGCGGAGCAGTTGTGATGAAGCGGATGGAGGCGTCAGGGTGCTGGGTCGAAGCGTTTGAGGATACCGAAGGAGCGCTTTTGGATGACTCCATGTTAGTATGGAGGGAGCCCTGTCCAGAGGGAACCACTTGGACTCAACAGCATATTGGAATGTCTGAAAAACCGACCAACACCAGTGTCGAAGTGGTTAGCAGGGCCGACCCGTCTTTTGAGCGAGGGAAGATGATTGGATTCCCCGGCCAGACCTGTGAGGCAGCGAATGTCGAGGCACTCGAACCGCCTATTGGCGAAGGAGAGCCCTATTGGGCCGAACGGGTCAGCAACTGGGTTTGCGTCGACAGTTGGCTGTATGTCGAGGAAGGCTCATGGCCACCGGGAACCGGAATTACCGACGATGGAAATGAGCAACAGGGGGCGAGCGGAATCAATCTGTTAGACCCATCGTCACCCCTTTACTGGATTCTGATGTTTGTGTCGCTTTCCACAATTTTCGGCTCAGCCGCTGCGATTTGGGTCGTTGTTCGACGCCGTTTGCCAAATCTTGAGTGACCAATCGATTGAGGCCTTGCTTCTCGGAAACTCTGAGCCTGTGGTGGAATGCTACTCGAGTTGCCAGATGGGGCCATCGGGAGTATCCTTCACTTTGACGCCGAGCGCAGCCAATTCGTCGCGAATTGCATCGGCTGCGCCCCAATCTTTTGCCGCACGCGCCTCAGCTCTCTTTGTCAGCAGACCTTCGACCTGCTCAGAAATTTCAGCCCTCCTCGGGTCTTCCGCAGGTCCTGCCAATGCTTCTTCTCTTGAAGGCAAAAGTCCGAGAACGGTTCCGGCTAATTCCTCAAGCCATGCTACTGCATAATGACCGAACGCGGAATTGTCAGCGTCGTCGAGTTCGCTACTACCACCGCCACCGGCCCCATCGCCGAGCGCTCTAGTTATTTCACGGACAGCCGCACTGATTTTGGAAAGTGCCTGGCGTGTGTTGAAGTCATCATCCATCGCCTTTGCACAATCTTCGGCCAATTTCTCCATCATACCGTGCACATGCGCGAGTCCATCCCCACCGAGCTGAGGTTTGGGCATCGCCACAAGTTTGTCATCCGACTTTTCGCCCCAAGCCTGCAGCGCAGTTCGGTAGGCGACCTCAAGTTTCCTTTGGTTGCGTTCGCCCTCCTCGAGGAACTGGTCAGAGAGGTCAATCGGGCTGCGGTAGTGGGCGTTCAGCAGGGCGTGTCTAATCACGAGTGCTGGGTAGATTTCTAGAGCATCTGTGATTGTCCAGAAGTTTCCTAGCGACTTGCTCATCTTTTCCCCGTCGACATTTACGAATCCGTTGTGCATCCACCAGTGAACCACCGGCTGGGCTCCAGTGCAACATTCTGACTGGAAAATCTCCGCTTCGTGGTGAGGGAATCGCAGGTCCTGTCCGCCGCCGTGAATATCGAATTGTTCTCCAAAATATTCGAGTGACATCGCGCTGCACTCGATGTGCCAACCGGGTCTTCCGACCCCCCAAGGGCTCTCCCATTGCGGCTCTCCGGGTTTTGAAAATTTCCACAGCGCGAAATCCTTGTGGTCACGCTTTCCACTTCCCGTATCCGCCACCCTTCCTCCAGCGCCGGCCTGAACCGCCTCGATATTTTGGCCGGTCAACATGCCATACTTTTCGGGTGCTGACTCGACATCGAAGTAGACTCCGTCATTACCGATGTAGGCGTTTTCCTTTTCGAGCAGGGTTTCAATCATTGAGATGATACCGGGGATAGTTCCAGTGACTCTCGGATAGTGGTCTGCACGCAGTACATTGAGGGCGTCCATTGCGCTGTAGTAATCGATGATGTTGCGCTCAGCGACCTCTTGGAATTCGATTCCTTCTTCATTCGCCTGATTGATTATTTTGTCGTCAACATCGGTGAAATTCTGAACATAGGTGACATCGTAGCCCTTCGCTTCCAACCATCGGTGGACAATATCGAATGCGACATAACATCGGGCGTGGCCGAGATGAGATGGTGAATAGGGAGTTATCCCACAGACATAGAGGCGAACTTTGCCGGGTTCGATGGTCGTAAACTCGACCTTCTCCCGTCGGCGTGTATCGTGGATTCGCAGAGTCATATAGGGTCACTATGACCAAATCGGCCTCGACGCAGGGTAAAAACCCATGTCGCAAGAGGGGGCATCATGGTGCGAACTGCGATGACCAAGCGGGACATGAAAGGGAAGGTCATTCTCATCACCGGCGCGACCCGTGGAATCGGAAGGATGGCATCTCATGGAATCGCAACGACGGGAGCGACGATGGTTGTCGTCGGCCGTGACCAGTCCCGTGTGGACTCACTGATTTCTGAGTTGGAGGAGGTTTCCGGTCACGGCCCGATTCACGGCGAAATCTGTGACCTCTTGTCACAGGCGGATATTCGCTCATTCGCTGAGCGTTTCACCGCTTCCCACGGCCGCCTCGATGTTTTGGTCAACAATGCTGGCGCAATTTTCACCAAGAAAGTGATGACTGTGGATGGTTTTGAGCGAACTTGGGCGCTCAACCACAATGGCTACTTTCTGCTCACTTCGTTGCTCAAGGACCAACTCGTCGCCACTGAAGGCTCTCGTGTAGTGAGCACTGCCTCCGATGCTCACCGCGGCGGCAAAATCGCTTGGAACGACCTGCAATTCGAAAAGCGGATGATGAAGGGCGGCTGGTCATCTTACTGCCAATCAAAACTCGCTAACATCCTGTTCACACGCGAATTGGGCCGTCGATTAACCGACACCGACACCACCGCAAACTGCCTCCACCCCGGTTTCGTAAACACTGGATTTTCAAAAAACAATGGCTCATTCGGCCGCTTAATGATGGTCCTCACCCGCCCCTTCCAACGCAAAGACACCCGAGGTGCAGAAACGGTAGTTTGGCTCGCGGTTTCCGAGGAGGCCGAAGGGCTGAGCGGTGAGTATTGCTACAACTGCAAGCCTGCAAAACCCAACAGGAGAGGTCGTAACGATGAGGATGCGGCTCGTCTTTGGGGTCTCTCCGAGGAGATGACCGGAACGGTTGGCGTCTGGGATTGAGTGAACCCAATGAGTTGGAACAATCGATTGCCCGCCCTTTCGCTACTTCTCACATGTAGTCTGCTTCTCGCAGGCTGCCTTGAAGCGGTTGAACCACCAGCAGCTGACCCAAACGCCGACAGTGACGGCGACGGGCTTTCTGACGGCTACGAATCGGAATTCGGCCTCGACCCAGATGACTCAACAGACGCCCCAACCTGCCAAGGAAGAGTCGAGTTTTGCCTCAAAACATACGACAATTTCACATTCGCTGAGACTCACAATTCATTCGCCACCAACGCCGATGGAGTCTACTATCCAGCAAATAATCACGACACCGGACTGTCAACCCAATGGAACGGCGGCGTGCGCGCCTTCATGCTCGACACACATCACAAGTCAGCGACACAGACAGCCAAGGAGGATGTCGTCTTCTGTCACGGCGACCCGGACCAACTCATCCACCCGTGTGGATACAGCGAGGTAGATGCCTTTGCGTGGCTTGAACAATTGAGAGATTTCATGGACGGTTCACCAACTGATGTGGTGACGATTCTGCTCGAAAATTATGTGCCGATAGACCATCTTGAGTATCTCTTCAACGAAACCGGGCTTCTCAACCGGACTTGGGTTCACACACCAGGGGAAGGGTGGCCAACCTTGGGGGAGATGGTTCTCTCCAACCGAACTTTGGTGGTTTTCTGGGATGAGGGGGACGACCCTGCCTACCCGTGGCTTCATCACGCCTGGTCACACAGTTGGGACACCCCTTACGGTGAGCGAAACGAGGATGAATTCTCTTGCGAGGTAGGGCGTGGAGATGGCGAACTCCCGGTTTGGCACCTCAACAACTGGCTATCCAACGCAGCCGGATTCTCTGACCCGCAGCGGTCCGAAGATGTCAATGACAAGGAGACGCTGCTCGCTCGGGCGCTAGAGTGCTGGGAAGAGGTTGGAAAACGGCCGACATTCATCGCAGTAGATTGGTGGGACGACGGTGATGTGGTTGGCGTAACTCAAGAACTGAACTTGATGGAAAGTTGGAATTCAACGACTGCGATGTGAATTTTCCTAAGTAGTACTTTGTTTCATTTTTCGTCGCTGTTCCGGGATACCTCCCTCCGAGCAATTCCCTTCGCAACATTGACAACCGGCCCGCGGCCGGGGAAATCTATGGGAGAAGAGTTCCAGTGTTGTGGTTTCGGCATGCCGATGATTTCGAAGGGTGTAGGGTTAGTTCTCACAGTGTGGGGAATTGCTGCATATGTCATCAGTGACATGGCGAGTCTCACGGCAATGATTCCCACCTTCATGGGTGCACCAATTCTCATCATGGGCTTCGTTGCCGAGAAGATGCCAGAGAAGCGCAAGTTGGTCATGCACATCGCTGCGACTTTCGGTTTGCTCTCTTTCCTCGGAGGTCTGCGCCTCTTCACTATGTTAGGTGACGACAAGGGGCTAGCTTTCTACTCCCATCTTGTGCTCTTGGTGTTCGGTGGCTTCTACACTGTGGTCTGCGTGAAGTCATTCATTCACGCCAGAAAAACCTCGGCGTAGCCGAGGTCTTGGTTTTGGGATCGCCATCAATTCTGCAGTCACACTTTTGGTAGTACAATCTGCCCGAAGGGCACTCACAGTGAATTACTCGCTGTCAGTGACTGTTTGCTATCGCTCGCCGCGCCCGCGAGCGAGTTGTCATTCGGCGGCAGCGAGCGACGCTTGGATTTCATTATCCTTCGACTTGATTTGATCCCATAGAATCTCTGCGACATCTTTGACATCCATCTCAGAACCGACCGCCTTCAGTCCATCAGTCACCATCAAGGAACAGAATGGACAACCAACCGCGACGGTGTCGCATCCAGTCTCAGCGAGTTCCTTAGCCCGAATCTCATTGACTCGCTTGTCAGGGTCCTCTTCCATCCACATCTGTGCACCACCTGCGCCACAGCAGAATGAGTCCTTGCCTGTCCGAGCAGGCTCTGCGTCGACCCCACCGATGACCGAGCGGGGCTCTTCAGTAATGCCACCGATTCGTCCAAGGTAGCAGGGGTCGTGGAAGGTGACCTTGTTCTCACCATCGCGTTCGACGTCGGGCAGTTTCCCTTCCTTTTGGAGGAGTGAGAGAATTTCGGAGTGGTGGAAGACCTCCAACTCGTCGCCTCCGTAGTCACCATACTCCTTTCCGAGAGTGTGGAAACAGTGCGGGCAAGATGCAACAATTCGCTTCACCCCAAGTTCCTGGAAGGTCGTCATATTGGTTTCAGCCAGCATCTGGAAGAGATACTCGTTACCCATCCGCCTCGCTGAATCACCCGAGCAGCCCTCTTGCATTCCGAGGATTCCGACATCCAATCCCGCCTCCTTGAGCAAAGAAATGGTCGCTCTCGCCACCTTCTGATTGCGTTCGTCGAAAGATGCCGCACAGCCGACGAAATAGATGTACTCGGCCGGCTCACCAATTTTGATATCCAAGTCTGCCGCCCAATCACCTCTCTCATGAGCACCAAATCCGTATGGGTTTGAGTTAGTCTCAAGGTTCCCAAGTGCGACATTGAATTCCTCTGGATAGTCCATCGCTTCCATCATCAGATGGCGACGCGCATCGGTCAGTTTTGGAACATGTTCGATGTATACAGGACAGGCGTCTACACACGCATGGCAAGTGGTACACGCCCAGATTGCTTCGGGGGTAAATCGCTCTATGATGCTCTCCTCTGGAGTCCCTCCTTTCAGCAGGATTGGAGCGTAATCGTTAGCGTAATCTCGCACATCGTGGATTATCTGCATCGGGTTCAACCCTTTACCCGACTCATACGCTGGGCAGACATCTTGACAGCGAGCACAGTCGGTACAGGACCAGCCATCGATGAGTTGCCGCCAAGTCATCTGCTCGTAGTTACTGACTCCAAAGGTCTCGATGTCTAGCTCTTCAAGCGGCACCGCCTTACCATCTTCGCCCACTGCGAGCGGGCGCATCTTCGCCAACGGCTCAGTGTCATGGAAGAAGACATTCGGAAATGCCATCACCAGATGCATGTGCTTCGATAGGGGAATCAACACAAAGAAGATGCAAATCGCCAAAATATGCGCCCAATAGGCACCGATTACAGCCCCTTGCGTAACGCCTTGACTCGCCACCCACGCACCTACTGGCTCCCAAGTTTGGGAAGGCGCTTCAGCCGCCTCGACGACAAACGAGGTCGTCGTAATCGTCATGATGAGAACTAGAATAAAATTGCCTTCAAGTTGTGATTTACCCTTCAATTTTTCAGGTGTAAAAATCACTCTGCGGGCGAGTGCCGCCACACATCCGATAAAAGCGAGAGTATACCCGAGTTCTACCATCCCATTCCACGGACCTAGGAAGATACCGGGGAGGATGTTGTCGGAGAAGAAATTGGCAGTGGCGAGGTCGAACATATCGGTGGACAGCATAAGAAAACCCCAGAACATGAAAACATGCATTACGCCGATTGCCTTGTCTTCAAGCACCCTTTTTTGGCCGAGCCAGCCTGTCAGAACCTCCTTGAATCGGATACCCCAAGAGTCGAATCTTGCGTCGGGAGCGCCGAGCATTACGAGTCTGGTAGCCTTCACTACTTGGAAGGTGAAGAAGCCGATTGAGGTGCCACCCAAAAGCAGCAGAATCATCCACCCTTCAAAGGGGCCGTAGGTGAGCAGAAGTGGGAGTTCCATGTTTGCTGCCTCTTAGCCGGATGAGCCCTGCCGTTTGCTTCGATTAGGAGAACGCCCTTCAATCAACCGCTCCCCCCCCAACCCCTATGGCCCATCGCCGTCGACGGACTGACATGGTGCGCGCATCCGCCCCGGGCAAGTGCATCCTGTTCGGTGAGCACGCTGTGGTATACGGGGAACCTGCAGTCGCTGTTGCAATCGATGCTAGGGTCGAGGTGGCTATCTCGGCATGCAAAGGTGAATGGAAGGTGGATGGCAATCCGTTGATTGTTGAACGCCATCCACACATTGTATCGCTTCGAGAGGCGGTAATCGGTGCCGATTCTTCTCCTCATTCATTGATGGTTCAAAGTGATTTGTTCCCTGCTGCTGGGCTGGGCTCCTCCGCTGCACTTTCGGCAGCGACTTGCGCCAGCCTGCTCGGTTTGATTGGTGATGAGTTGGATTTGGAACGGGTCGCGACATTAGCCCATTTGGCCGAAGCAGCGGCTCAAGAGGGCAGAGCGAGTCCGGTTGACACCAGCACCGCTACCTTGGGTGGTTGTGTTCTACTCTCCAACCAAAAAGAAGAGCTCGCTGAGTGGCGCTACACTCGAACTCTCAAGACTCCTGATGGTGAATTCAGTTGGGAAATCCATTCAGTCGATTTACCCGCCGAAGCCCGAGAGGCTTGGCTTGTGGTAGGTAGTACCGGTATTCATTCTCCGACTGGGAAGATGGTTTCTGGAGTTGCTGAATTGTTGAGTCGCCAACCCGAACTTCGCGAAGTGATTTCGAAGATGGGGCTCGTCGCTCGGGCGGGTGTCACTGCACTCTCATCAGGTAATTTGGAGGAGGTCGGGCATCTGATGGATTTGGCTCACTCCCTTTTGCAAGAAATCGATGTTTCCTGTCCGGAGTTAGACCGATTGGTCGAAGTTGCCAGACCAACTTCGCTTGGCGCCAAGATGACAGGCGCTGGTGGAGGCGGATGTATGATCGCATTAACCCTGAATCCGAAGGCGACAGCAGAGGCGATTGAGATGCGAGGCGGAAGGGTCATCATCACCCCTCTTGGAGCCCCCGGAGTGAGAATCGAAGAATCACCATAAAAATTGATTTTCCAATTGGGAATTCAACCAAAAGCGTGATTTATGCCGTCCTCCCCTTTAAATAGGGCGCGTAGGTGGCGAGCCGTATGAGCAGTGATGAAGAGCGCCTAACAGTCGTGAATGTCGTAGCCTCCACCCGTGTGGCTGAAGAACTTGATCTCCCGGACATCGCAATCCAATTGAATTGCGAGTATGAACCCGAACAATTCCCTGGTGTAGTTTACCGAGTCGTCGACCCAAAGTTGGCAATTTTGATGTTCCGCTCCGGCCGTGCAGTTTGCACAGGCGGAAAGAACGAGGACAACATCAAGACCGGAATCGAGAGAATGATCGGCGACTTGCGGGCTGCTGGCATTGAAACTTGGGAACTTGACGATGTACAAATCGAAGTCCAAAACATGGTTGCAACCTACGCCCTCTACTACCCAGAAGACTACGACGGTGTCGCAAAGATGGATGACTACAACACCAAGGTGTTTGAGAATCCAGACGGAAGCATCAGAGTTCCAACCGAAGAAGAACTTGAGGACAAGGAGAACGAAGACATCCGTCCTATCAAGAAGGGTGAGGCGCTTGCTGCACTACCTCGAAAGTTGAACCTCAACAACCTAACTTTCCACCTACCTTTCGACAAGGTCGAGTACGAGCCCGAGCAATTCCCTGGTCTAATTTACCGACTGGACTTCCCGAAGGTTGTCTGCTTGATTTTCGGCAGCGGCAAGATGGTAATCACAGGTGCTCGACACAAAGACGAGATTCTTGAAGCGGTGCAAATCATTCAAGACGAACTCGCCGACCTACTCTGAGCAACCATCTGCTCAGTTTTGTTACGCCCCTTTCAACCGAGTTCGCCTGCTATTGGCCGCGAGTCATAACCTGGCCCGCGATATCCCACCCACTCGCTGAGGTGCAATTCTCAAAGATTGCTCAATTTCGGCCATTTGGTATCGACTTAGCGCAGGGTGTGTGCTGATAACAAGCCGAGGTTTCCGAGCCACATGGGCGAAGGGGCGACAGCCGAGTTTCTACCCGAAGTCGAGGTCCGTGGCCTCTCAATTTTCATGGCAGAAATTGTGAAGTGGGTCCACACTACGATTCCTATTTTCACTTTTGTCGGCTGGGCATTGCCTTGGGAGCAGTCTTGGTGGGTGATGCTGTTTCTCGTACCGACGATGAAGATTCACTGGATGACCAACGACAACATCTGCTTCCTCACAACACTTGAGGCGAAATTGCGCGGAAATCCGGTAGCAGGTACTGAACGCCAACCGGGCCTCCTCCACAGAATCTCACTATTCCTGTTCGGCCGCCGGTCCCCTTCCGAAGAGAGGGTGGTTTTCTATGCTGAAATCGGGATGTATACCGGTTGGCTGATTTCCGCTCTCCGTCTGTTTGTTTGGGGCTGAAGGCGTGCGGCGAGTGCTCGCATCCCTCACTCGTTTTGCACACCTTGCCTCCTTCATTTTCATTGTAATTGGTTGGGCTCTGCCGTGGTGGCAAGCTTGGCTTATTCACGCTCCATTCGTTCTTCTCACTCGACTCCATTGGCGAATGAATGAGCGTCGCTGCATCTTCACCACATGGGAAGTACAACTCTTGGAAAAAGAGTTTACTTCCGACCATGAGGAAGGCTGGTTCGTTAAGGAGGTCTTTGAGAAGATTACCGGTTGGCGCCCGGAAACCAACTTCATTCGTAAGTTGATGATGGTCTGGATGTATTCTGGAATTGTCATCAGCCTAGCCCGGTTGTGGTTACATTTCGGCTGATTTCAATCAGCCATGATGGGGATTGGTTGATGAATAGAAGCGAGTCTGCCCATTACATGGACAGACAGGGCTCAACGCGGTTTTCTCTATTCACTCCGGTCTTCGTTGTGCTCACCCTCTTGTTTAGCGGATGGTCTGGCATGGCATCGCTGGAACACGATGACATCTCCGAATTGTCACCCGAAAAGGTGTTTTGGGTTGAGGCTCGGGCCTCAGGTGGCGATGTTGATGTTCCTTCTTGGAGAGTAAATGACCGTTGGACCTACGATGGATACATGGATGTGGCAGCCTTGCTTGCCAGCAGCGGCGTATCCTCCAACATCCAAACACTCACCGGTGACCTCGACATGTGGGTCGCAGACATCTTGTTGATGACCGTCGAGAACCAGAGTACGCTGGTCTACAAGGTCCGTTCCCACGCATTGTTCGAGGCGAACAGTGTCAGCTTGGACGGCACCAGCGGAGACCTCGATGTTGACTACGACCAGACCGACTTCATTAGAGTGAGTGACCTTGCAACCGTCGAGATGACGATGGATATCGATGTCACATTCTACGCCTTCGGATTTTTCGAGGTCGATGTCGGACAGATGATCATCACCAACGAATACAGCCCTCCTCGAGAGCAGTATGACTTCCCACTCAGGGTTGGTGAAACTTGGACCAACAACTACACCAACACACTGACTTGGGCCGGGGCGTCAGACTACTTTACCATCCCCAGCGACAGCGTTAACCAGGGCTCGAGCGGCCACGCTGTGGTAGCATTTGGTGACCCAAATGTGCCCTACGGTTCTGGCTGTGCCGGCTCCTATAATGTCACATCGTACGACTCCAACGGCACTCCAGACGGGTTTCAGTGGTGGTGCCCCGCTGTCAGTAACGATGCGTGGCGCCACATCGAGATTGAGATGGGTCTGGAAATCGACTTCAAGTTGAAGAGCATCACTCCAGTACAACGCAGCACGAACATTGATGTCGACTTGGATTATCCCATATGGGTTCCCAACACCAACTTGTCAGCATGGGTCAATGTGACTGACGCTAGCGGAAACCCGCTCAACGGGCAGACCGTTCAATTCCGCTACGAGTGCATTGGTTACTCGGCCTCGTTGACCACAGCGGCAAACGGCTCGGCCCATGTCGTCTTCAACACCGGCAGCGCCCTCGACCCGTCTCCGACCACCACTGACTATGCCAGTCACGGCGTCATCGCTTGGATGAGTGGCAGTAAGAAAGTAGGAGTCGACACCATCACCTTGGATGATCAGTTGGCACTGTTGGATTACCTGCCTCGTCCTGTGGGTGTTTCCGTGGACCGGACGAGGGACGGCCACACGGTCTCACTGAATTCCGTGATTGGCTACACCGCTGTTCCTGGCGACTCATTGGAGTTCTCCGTTCCCATCCTGAACAAGGGAATTTTCGCTGGCCCTACCTCGACACTGGAGGTTACCGCACCAGACGGCACCACAAGCCGGGTGCCAGTACCGGAGTTGGCCTCGCAAGAGGAGGCTCTAGTCTCCATCACTTGGAATGTGCCACCAACTCAACCGGTAGGAGATGTTTCAATCATATTCGAAGTAGACCCCGACGGTTTGATGACTGATGATGCAAACCAGTCTAATGACATCGGCGAGTTCGAGATGTTCATCGGTCGGCTACCAGAAGCGAATTTGATTCAGCCGCCCGCAACAAGAACTCTGACGATGATTCCATTCGACGGCAGGAACAGTATCGACCCAGACGGAGGAAGCCCGCACTGCACTTTCGTGGTGGAGGTGGATGTGGCGACGAACGAGACCTTTGAGGAGTCGGATTGTCTGCTTGAGAACAGTTGGGACGACGACGGCGAATACAAGGTATGGCTGACCGTGACCGACGACGAGAACGACCAAGATTTCCAAGAAATTAGCGTGACAATCGTCAACCGCGCCCCTTGGGTGAACATCTCTTCGCCTCTACCTGCGATTCCAGTTGAGACGACAATCACTTTCGATGCATACGATTCTGGTGACCTAGACACCCGAAACACAGACGCCCCAGTTGACCTACTCTGGCAGCCTCCCACCCAAAGTGACGGGACTCCATACGACTGTGAGCAGGGTCTTGTCGGAATGGAGTGCACAATCACTCCACTCGAAGAGGGGATGTTCCGAATTCAGGCTACAGTTGAGGACGACGATTTCGCAGCGACGAACAATTGGTTCGACTTGCTGGTGACGAATATAGCGCCCAGTGATGCAGTCATCACGATGTGGCGAGGCGATGAGCAAGTGTTTGATGCGAGTGACCGCACTCCTCCGATTTGGGAGATCTTCGAAGATGAGCCAATCATCCTACGAGGTGATGCTCACGACTCCCTCAACGACATGGATTCTCTCACTTGGGGTTGGCAGCCCGACCTCGATATAGATCCAAGTTGGTATCTTGAGACGGTAGGTTCAAATTCTGAAATTCAAGTCTCTTGGGAACAATCGGGAGGCCACATCATGGCGATGGAAGTCATCGATAACGATGGTCAGAGTTCAGGAATTGTCAATGGGTGGGTCGAGGTGAAAAATGTCCCACCCACCGTTGAATCGTTTTCCACTCTACTGCCGGTTGGTGAAGATAGGGTCTTGGAGCTGACCGGTGAATTTTCTGACACCTCTTCAGATTTGGACAGTTTGCAGGTCTGTTGGGATGTCGATTTCATGTTGGATGTTGACGAAAACGGCGACACCCAAGATGACTGCGATTATGTCGGTGCCAATCTCGCTCATTCTTGGTCGGTTAATGGCGAGCATATGATTCGCTTCCATGTGACTGATGACGATGGTGAAAGTGCTGATACATTCGTCAATGTCTCGGTTGTGAATCTGCGACCAAAGGCGGCGGCAGAGGCTGAGAGTTTGTCTATACAGGTTGGCGAAGAGTTGGTTATCTGGACCAACGGAACAACCGACTCGGCATCGGATATGGATAAACTTCGATTTGAGTGGGACCTCGATACTTCGACAGACTGGGATGATGACGGTGACCCTGCAAACGACATCGAGTTGGTGACAGAACTGAACCAACCATTACGCCATATTTTCTTGAGTGAAGGGACGAAGAACATCCGCCTCCGAGTATCTGATGAGTCTGCGACATCAACAGTAGACTTCGTCGTGACCGTCGAGCCCGAAGACAAGAAATTGTTCGGCTGGATTGACAAGAATACCGCCGGAGTCAGTAATTATGTGGTAATTCTTGGACTTGTCCTCGCCCTGCTCTTGGGTGTCTTGGCATTCACAACGATGAGGCGAACCGACCGACCGAGGGGTGACGATTGGTTCGCTGGAGGTGGATTGTTGAGCGAGTCGCTACCAACTTCGGCCCCTCCAACCTACGCGTTCGATGGGTCGCCACCCACCGCCGACGGTTCACCACCACTGCTTCTCCCCGATTCACAACCTGTTGCCTCTACTGAGCCAGCACCTGCTGAGGTCAGCGGAGAAGTCGGAGCCCAACCATTCTCGGGGGCCGAGCCAGTTGACGCACCTACGGGGCCACCACCACCTATTCCCGTGGAAGGATTACCGCCGGGCTGGACTCAAGAGCAGTGGGAATGGTACGGCCATGAGTGGTTGGAAGAGCAGTCTCAGACTCCGCCCGGGCTCGCTGACGGCCTCGATTTGGACCTATGAGGCCAATTCGCTCCTATGGGAGCGTTGATGAATTGTATGCATCCTGCCCATTATATGGGCAGACATTGCAGCACGACGAATCGAATTTTCTCTTCCTTACTGTTCACCTGCATTCTGCTGACTGCCACTTTGGCAGCGTTCGCGTTTGGTGAGCCCGAGGTGGCTCCATCCCGTGACTTGGAAACCAGTGAATTTGAGGGTGCCAATGCGGGCGCTCGAGTGTCCGAAGGAGATGTGGATGTGCCCGTACTTCACAAGGGGGACCGTTGGACCTACCACGGAGTCTTCGATGTTGAAGAAATGATTGCAAGCTCAGGTGTATCGACCGATGCGGAGACTTTAGTCGGCGAGTTGGATATGTGGGTTGAAGACTTGACGACATGGACCGTGGACAACCACAGTTCGATCGCATACCGAGTAAAATCAGAAGGTGAGTTCATCGGTTTGAATATCACACTGAGTGGTACACTCGGTGACATTGAGGTCATCTACGCTTCAACCGATATCATTCGTGCTGGTGACCTTGCAACTATTCGGACAGAAGTCTACATGCATGTCAAATTCTGGATTAATCCATCACAATACATTGATGTTGCAGAAATCACGGTAACAGATTCTTTCCACGAACCGGTCGAGGACTACGATTTCCCTCTGAGGGTTGGAGAAGAGTGGACTAATGACTTCTTAGATGTGAATTGGTGGCAGGGCGGTTCCAACTTTTTCACGATACCTGAAGATGACACATTGGCCTACGAAACGAGCCACCAAGTGATGAGTGTGGGTGACCCGGTTGTTGAATACGCTGGCTGTGAGAATTCCTACAATGTGACTGCATTCGATGAGAATGAGACCGTAACATCGTTCCGTTGGTGGTGTCCCGCTGCGAAGAACGACGCCTGGCGCCACTTCCAAAACGCACTGGGAATGTATGTCGATTTCTACCTAATCGATTTTGAGCCGGCGACTACGGACAAGTATTTCGAGGTCGAACTCGAATATCCAACTTGGGCACTCAACATGCCGCTTGGAGTCTGGGTGAATGTCACGGATGCCAATGGCACCCCGATAGCAGGCCAAATTTTCATTCTGAGATACGAATATGAAGATGTGTGGATAACGAAAACTACTGAGGCTAATGGTAGCGCATTCGTTTTACTGAATACCAGCGACCCACTCGATTCGACTCCATCAAACCATGACTATGCAAGCCACGGAATTGTTGCTTGGGACCCGGTCGAGGAGTATTTCGGAGTCGACACTTTGACTCTTGATGATGAGTTGGTGGTGCTAGATTATCGGCCAAGACCGGGAGGAATCTCAGTCGACCGGCAGCGAGGAAATGACTCACTCACTTTGAATCCAGTTTACGGCTTCAACGCGATTCCCGGCGATGAAATACAATTCACAATTCCTATTGAAAATAAGGGTACGACCGGCGGCCCAGCCAGTGAGTTGGAGATGGTGGAGCCGGATGGTTCGGCACAGCGAGGGGGCATCGATTCTCTACCCCCAGTTGGAGAGGATGTTCTGCAATTCACATGGACAGTTCCAGCCGAGCAACCTTCGGATTGGGTTTCATTTTCCTTTGAGGTTGACCCAGATGACTTGATGACAGGAGATGTCAATCAATCGAACGACATAGCCACTTTCGACCTCTACATCGGCCGCATCCCCTCCGCCTCCTTGGCCGCCATACCTCCTACGCCGACGCTGACGAACTTTACCATCGATGCGACGGGTAGCAGTGATGCGGATGGTGGAACCATCCACTGCACCTTTGAGGTCGAAGTGACCTACGGTGACTTCGACACATTTCAAGCGCCAGATTGTCAACTAGAGTTGAATTGGACCGATAACGGACTGTTCTTGATTGAACTGACTGTTAGCGATGAGGAAAACGATGTGGATTCGACTTCGATGACAGTGGAAATTCTAAATCGATTGCCATGGGTGAATATCGAAGCATCCGTTGACACGATTGATGCTGAGCAGTCCGTTCACTTCGACGCGTATGACAGCGATGATGATGATACACTCGACAGTTCAGCACCCATCAGTTTCCGATGGTTACCTCCGACCCGTTCTGATGGTGTAGAGTACACCTGTGATCAGGGGCCGATCACGATGGAATGCACGGTGACTCCAATGGAGGAGGGTGACTTTGTCATGCAACTGTCGGCGACCGATGATGATGACGAGGAAATCATCGCATCTTACACTGTTGATATCACTAACATCGCACCGCGAGATGTAGTCATTCGAATGGATGGTGGAACTGCAGCCAACGATGAGCCGGCACCGGCCACTTGGGAAGTGGACGAAGACCAGGAGGTGACGCTGTCTGCCGAGGCGACGGATACTCTCAACGACCAAAATTCTCTCAATTGGAATTGGCATGTTGATGCTGCTGACGACCCGACGAGAACGGATGTGACGACTGGCGGCGACTCAGAAATTGAAGTCGTTTGGACAGAGGATGGTACTCACCGAATCGAATTGGAAGTCATCGATGATAATGGAGCAAGCGCAGGTATTGCTGTTGGCTTCGTGATGGTGAACAATGTCCCACCAACAGTCGGCCAATTCGGCCCACTACTCCCCGTTGGCGAAGACCGAATTCTTGAGATGAGAGGAACTTACTCAGACACAGAATCGGACCTCGAGAACCTAAGAGTCTGCTGGGATGTGGACTTGACAAATGATGCAGATGATGACTTGAACGAGCGAAACGACTGCGATTACATCGGAATTGACCTCGCCCATTCATGGCCTGAGGCGGGAGAATATCAGATTCGTTTCCATGCCACTGACGACGACGGTGCGGTGGCAGAGGCATTGGTCAATGTCACCGTGGTGAATTTGAGGCCGAAGGCGAAGGCGGTGGCGGAAGTGACGGCATTGAAAGTCGGCGAGGAACTGGTAATTTGGACCAATGAAACTACCGATACCGAGTCGGACATGTCGCTCCTGCGATTCGTTTGGGATGTTGACACGGCAGTCGATTCCGATGGCGATGGCGATCCAAAAAACGATGTCGACAAGATGACCAGCAGGTCAAATCCACTCAGGCACACCTACGACACCCCTGGCACCAAAACTGTCAGGCTCACGGTGAGTGACGAGGGCTACTCCTCTACTGTCGAGATTCAAATCGCAGTGCAGCCGGCAGAAAAAAGCCTAATGGGATTGCTCGGCAGCACAGCCGGAATTAGCAACCTTTTGATTGTCATTGGGTTAGTCGTCATGGCCGCAGTTATTCTTGGCGCTACCTCAGTTCTTCGGAAGGGAGATGAACAAGAGGCTTGGGTCGAAGAGGAATTCAACGAAGATGGCGCCGATGGTGGCGAGGAACTCGAGGCCATTGAGACAGAAGGTGGGTCTGATGCGGGCGATGATAGCGCCGCAGTCGAAGAGAGCGCAGGCTCAACAGACGAATCAGACGGAGAATCAGACGGCGAATCTCACAGCGAAGAGGAATAATCCGCACTGTTGGTGAACTCCGATAATTCGGCTCAGGGCTCGCTCTTTGAGCAGTAGGCTGAAGAGTGGTTGGATTGGAGAGGTTTTCCCGGAAGGTCAACCCATGTCCAACATTTACTCCTTCTTCGGACTTCCTGACCCGACCGACGAGGGCCGGTTAGATGTCGGCGAAGATGAATCGGAGGCACAGGTCGAGGCGGTCCAAGTAAGCTCAATCCAAGTTCTCGCAGAACAGAAATTCCATGACCTCGGCGAGGCGAGATGGCAGGAGTGGAATCGACGGCGAATGGCAGTGCCTCGCCGTTCAATTCGTTATGTGACTCCTGATGAGTTGCATCGAATGCCTACCTATGGAATCAGTCAGCGATTGATTAGTGGGGACATCGTAGTCATTGACCTGCGTGACCTAAAACACATGAAGTCGCAACAAGATGCCTGCCGTAGAGAGTTGGGTGGCATGGCAGAGAGGTTGGGTGCACCGGTCTTTTCCCTCGATGAAGAAGACACCCTGTTGCTCCTGCCCGGAGCGGGTTCAATCGTCGATACGACTTCACACCACCTCGGCGTTCACGAGGAATGAGGCGATACCCATACCGTTGGGACACAATCAGTTGGGTTCTACGCTGTATGACCATTCATCTGCGCTCGGCCCGGAAGTCAGTCTATGGTTGCCGAACTGTGACAGAAGTGGCCCAATCCTTGCTAAGTCCGGTGCTTCATCAGACATGCTTTCGGGGATGAGTAATCGGTCGACTGCGAGGATTGCAAGAGTTGCGACGCTCCCTTCAGGCAGTGGATGTAATTCGGCGAGATGACATTCGATGACGGCGACTGCTGCGGGATGAAATGCTGCATTATCTCCGTCAACAACGGGCTCCTCCTCAAGCAAGTCCCACTCGCTTTCTTCCGAAGGTAAGTTTCGGGCTGCGATGTCCACGATTTTTGCAGAGTCCCAGTCAGCAGGCAATACGATGAGAGAGGCGGCGCTTCCATTTCGCAAGTTGGTGAGGCTATCTCGCTCCTTTCCATTCTGGTCGACTGACAGACTGACTCCGATTAGTGGTGGGTGGTTAGCCAGAACCGAGTGGGAAGTTACCGAGCAGAGGTTGTGGACGCCTGCCGGGGAGCGGGTCGAGAGAAGGGCGACCGGCCGAGGCGCCACCAGCGCAGAAAGCCAATTTGGGTCGGGTGAGATTTCAGCGGGAGATTCTCCAACAGACTCTCTCGGCTCTGCCGATGGTGTGTCAGCGTCGAACCAAGAATCGAGTTCACCTCTATCGATTTCAGCGATTGCATAAGCGGTAAACTCACGGTAGGCGCGCCAGCGGGCGACCTCCTTTTCGTCTCCGCTTATTGACATTTTTCGCTCGATTGAAGCATCAGAGTAGGAGACACAACGGCGGAGAAAATTTCGGACAGCCGACTTGGAGTCTTCGGGAGTCATGTTCCATTCACCTCGCTCAACCTCACAGATTCCCCTCGGTTCTGTTTGCCTCATATTCGTCACGGCTCATGATGAATCGGGCTGGGATTCCGCCCCATACCTCATCTGCCGGGATGTCCTTCGTGGCCACCGCGCCTGCTGCTACTACCGCTCGCGAACCTATGGTCACGCCCGGCAAAACAGTCGCTCCGCCGCCGATTACCGCACCCGCTCGTACAGTGACAGGTAGCCACTTGTTACGGTCTTGGCTTGGAGGGTGTCGGTCGTTGAGCAGTGTTGCGTTTGGCCCGATGAAAACATCGTTCTCGAGGATGCAGATGCTGGCCACATATGCACCACCTTGTACTCTTACACGGTCCCCCAAAACGGCCTCACTTCCAACATGGGCGAGCGCGCCAACAGAGCAGTCAGCACCTATGACTGCGTCTTTCCCGACATGGCAGGGACTCCACGCGACGGAGCCATTTCCGAGGTCGTGGCGGATACCGGCCAACTCGTTGTGGCGAGTGTCATTGGACTCGTTGTCGTTACAACTTGTCAGCCCTTCGTCGTCGGACATGCAATCACTCGATACCGAGGTCTCTCATTAGCCGTTCGACATGTCCAGTCGCTTTGACATTGTATTTCGCCCATGCGAGGTTTCCGTCTTGTGAGATTGCGAAGGTGGAGCGGAGTGAGCCTAGGAAAGTTCGCCCGTAGAGTTTCTTTTCTGCCCAAGTGCCGTAGAGTTGGTTCAGCGATTTTGCTTCGTCCACGATGAGTTCGAAGGGGAGTTCATGCTTTTCAATAAATTTCTCATGGCTCTTTGCGGAGTCTTTTGAGATGCCGATGACTCGCCAACCGGCTGACTTCACCGCTCCGAAGTTGTCGCGGAAATCGCACGCCTGAGTAGTACATCCAGGGGTGCTGTCCTTAGGGTAGAAGTAGAGGACTACGCCGCTCTCCTGCAACATTTCTGCCAATTTCACTACCGTGCCGTCGGTCAATGTCGCCTCAAATTCCGGGGCCTTGTCGCCTACGTTCAGGTGCTTTGCCATGGTTGGGTCGGGATGGCTGTCGCTCCTAACGCTGACGCTCGGCTCTCTTGCGCTTTTCACTAGCCGCGAACCCACATATTGGACATGAGTCCATGTCGTGATAGCGAGCTGGACAGTGCTCTCTGCCGAAGAAAATGATCTGCAGGTGGCGCCTCGCCCACTCATCCTTTGGGAAGAGCCGTTTCAGGTCCTTCTCGGTCTGAACGACATTCTTTCCATTTGTCAGCCCCCAACGGGTTGCGAGCCTGTGGATGTGGGTATCCACAGGGAATGCGGGAACTCCGAACGCCTGCACCATCACAACTGAAGCGGTCTTGTGGCCGACGCCTGCCAATGCTTCGAGTTCCTCGAAGGTTTGGGGGATGGCTCCGTCGTGTCTTTCGACGAGTTGTTCAGCCATCCTGTGCAAGTTCTTCGCCTTGGTCGGGGCGAGTCCAATTTCTCGGATGAGGTCTTTGATGTCGGACACTTGGAGCGAGGCCATTTCTCTTGGAGTGGAGGCGTGGTCGAAGAGGGCCGGAGTGACTTGGTTGACCTTTTTGTCAGTGGTTTGGGCCGAGAGCATCACAGCCACAAGAAAGGTGTACGGGTCTCGGTGGTCGAGTGGAATTGGCTGTTCCGCGTAGAGTTGGTCGAGTATCTCACCGATGCGGCCGACCTTCTCGGCTTTGAGCATGAAATCACTCCATCTCTACATCTGGGCTTGACTTCCAACCATACAAGCCGGCGGCGCCAATGAGTCCGCCCGGCACAATATAGCAAGGGAGCCACATCCAGGTTGCCCACTCTTGATTTGGTCCTCCCATTATCATGAATGCGAAGAGGCCGACGAGAATTGACGGCAGAAACGAAACGCCTGCAAATACGACTCCACGGGCTGCTCCCATGCTGTCCGGTCTTCGGCAGGGGTCAATGAGCGTTACCGCTGCAAC
>Ga0209403_10000239_pt1 | contig 88648 bp, 60 predicted proteins | sample ArcticOcean_MG_C_8_FD_187440 | JGI IMG/M metagenome (GOLD analysis project Ga0209403, IMG submission 187440) | Marine microbial communities from western Arctic Ocean - ArcticOcean_MG_CB11_86 (SPAdes) (version 2) | ecosystem: Environmental > Aquatic > Marine > Oceanic | place: Arctic Ocean...
GTTGTGGCTGAACAGGCTGCTGCGGCTGAGCAGGCTGCTGCGGCTGAGCAGGCTGCTGCGGCTGAGCAGCGGGGATTGTGAATACGGAACCGCAGCTGCATTTCCCCTTCTTGCCTGCCAGCTCAGCAGTGAACTGGTAGACCTTGCCGCATTGGGGACAACCAAATGAAATCGCCATACTGTCCAAGCTCTCTTCTAACTGCCATATTTCAACGATGTGGAAACTAGGGTTATTTCTCCAGCACCTGCAATTCCACTTTTCGGAATTCGACCGGATGGCTTTCAGACTGGAGTGAAATATAGCCGTTCTCGAGCAGTACCTTGTTGCCCTGAATCAGTTTTTTGGCCTCTGCATCACGGGGATCCAGTTGTGGCTTGTCGTACTGCAATACAACCTTGCCATCCATAATGTGCTTGATCACCTCGCCACCACGAACCTCGACTTCAACCGTCACCCACTCATCGCCACGGTAAGTCACTGACTGGCTGCTCGTACAGTGGCGTGTGACCAGCTCGCCAGCCATCACCACGTTCGTACCTGGCGTACAGAGATTCGCCGTCGTCCGCTTACCGTCGGCTCGTCCACCCAGCAGCTGGACCTCGATCGAAACTGGAAATTTCTGGTCCTTGGTCATCGACTTGGGATCCTGGCAATGCAGCATGATGCCACTATTACGGAATGCCCAACCGGGACCGCCCGGGACCTGGTCGCCGATAAAACGGTATTCCAATCGCATCCGGTAATGCGAGTAGCTGTTTTTGTAGAAGATGTGTCCGAATTTGCCTGAAAAATTCTCGTACTTGGCATAGCCCACTTTCATCACGCCATCTTCGACACGGAAGGTGTTGCCAAAATTATCGCCTAGCTTATGACCGGTAATCTTTGGAGTCCAGCCATCGAGGTTCTTGCCGTTAAACAGCTGGATCCAGGTGCCGTCGGCCGGTTTTTCTGCTGCGCCAGGGCTCAGTGGCAGGATGGAGACGAGGAGGGCCAGAAGGAGAGCACGAGTTGCCATGATATTTGACCTGCAGCAAGGATCGATATTGATGCGCCCGCGGACATGCTGGCGACAGTTCTATTGTCGCAGATAGCTTGCGATCGCTCTAGCAGTTGAGAACTGGACGGGGCCTGCCAATCGCCGGCAATCGGCACCGCTACGAATTACGCTTGGGTCTGCGGCTCCGGTCGGTGGAATCATAAATCGCGTGTACTACCTGCAATGCTCGCAGGCTATCCGTGTTGCTTATCGGCGGTTCGTCTAGACCGGCGGCGGCACGAACTGCTGCCCGAATAAACGGCGAGTAACCACGCGGCTCACGATCGCCTTCAAACTGTTGAACCGTGCCGGCCATTTCACCGGTCGTCGTATACCACTCCAGCGGCAAGCTGCCGACCGTGTCGACTCGCAGCCAACCGGTGGAACCCCACACCTGCAGGTGCGTGTGATAGCCCTTGTCGAGGTAGTAGCCGGAAGTCATCGTGCCAAGCGTGCCGTTATCGAACTTGAGAATCGCGGTGGCGGAATCCTCGATGTTGACCGGCTGTCCGCCAATGTTCGTTATGTAGCCTTCGGTTTCGACGATACTCGACTGGGTGATGTACATTGCCAGGTCGAGCCAGTGGATGCCGAGCCAGATCAAGTGGCCGCCACCGGCTCGATTTCGATCGGCAAACCACTGTTGTTGATAGCTGGCCCGCGTCAGTCGTGTTTGATCTGCCACCAGGTGCATATCGACACCGTAGATCTTGCCGAGTTTCCCGGACTCCACCAGTTCCCTGGCCGCCATGACTTCAGGATTCGTACGGTTGGCCAGCGCCAGCATCAGTAGCCGATGCTTGCTGTCCGCTTTCTTGACGAGTTCCTCATAGTCGCTGAGTTTGACCGATGCAGGCTTCTCGGCGAACACATGGCAGCCTGCTTCCAGCGCCCGATCAATCACTGGTGGCGCCAGTCTCGCTTCCAGGGTCACGATCGCCATGGCTGGCTGTTCCGCAGCGAGCAGCTCAAGAAAGTTGGTATAGAAGCCCTTGAGCTTGTCTCCCAGCACCTCGTTCGCTTCCATCTTGAAGCGGGCGTCCGGATCGGCGACGACCACTGATTCGCATTCCTCACATTCTGCCAGCGCATTGAGGTAGGCCGAAACGTGAGCTCCACCGGCATGAGTCAGCAGGGCAACCTTGATCTTGTCAGGCATGAGGGCAGATACTGCAGCGAAGAACGGAGCTTGTCAGTGCGGGAGACGATAAACCAGCCCCATATTCTAACCGATTAGACCACTGGCCGTAAAAGATCGCTAAACTCTAGTGAGAGCTTCAATCACTGCGGAACATTGTTACAGTACTCAGGTGAGGATATTTCGATGCGAATTGCGTTGACCAGAATGGTTTTGTTGTGTGGCACGATCGGAATCATCGGCGGAGTGCTGGTGGCGGAAAAAGAGGGTCAAGAGACTGCGGCCAAACGCGCGTTTATTGATGGCGTTGGACCAGGCTGGAAGTCGCTGGGCGAAGAGGACTTTGCCGACGTCAATGGCGATGAAGATACCTGGCAATTCAAAGACGGCATGATCTACTCCACCGGCAAGCCGGTCGGCGTGCTACGAACGGCCAAGCAGTACAAGAACCTGGAAATGGTCGTTGAATGGCGTCACCTCGTAAAAGCTGGCAACTCGGGAACGTTCCTCTGGGTTCCCGAAGAGGTTCTCAAGGATCTACCTCCAAACAAGCTGCCGGGCGCCGGGATCGAAGTCCAGATGCTTGACCTGGGCTACCGAGAACGATTCATCGAGCGAAATGGCAAGGAGCCGGACTGGTTCACCTGCCACGGTGACGTATTTGCGGTGGGGGCATCAAAAATGAAGCCGTTTGCACCGATCTCCCCTAACGGTCGTCGCAGCTTCCCCACCAAGGATCTCAGCAATGGGGTGGGCGAGTGGAACCATTACTACGTGCGGGCCATCAATGGCGAGGTCCGGCTGTGGGTCAATGGCGAGGAAGTTTCCGGCGGGTCCGATTGCCAGCCCAGTTCTGGATTCCTCTGCCTGGAAGCAGAAGGCTCTGCGATCGAATTCCGCAACCTGAGGATTCGGGAATTGCCCTAACAGCACCAGGGATGTCCGCTCTGAGCCGGAATCGGTGGTAGTCGCAGTGATTTCGGTGCCTCGTGCCACCAGGCAAACAGCGCTTCGTCCGGCGGACTGCAGAGGGGCCACGTCGTGTTGTTGTTGTCGGTTGAGAGTGAAGATCCAGATCCAACGCCAGGATCTCAGCTACCGTCTCCTGCTGGCTCTGTGATAGAATGGCGGCAGACGACTTCCGCATTTGGAAACGCACGCTTGGCGTGCCTGAAAACATGCAATTCCCGCTTCAGATGATTCGGCTCACGACAGCAGCGTGCCTGTTGTTGCTTGTGACTGGTATGACCCAGGCCGCTCCCATTACGGTCACACCGGAGGCGGTCCAGTTGCGTGGCCCTGAGTCGACACAGCAGTTGTTGTTGACCAGCCAGGATCAAGCTCGTCATGTCGATCGCACTCGCGACGCGACATATCGTTCCGCCGACGAATCGATCGTTACCGTCACTCCCGAGGGCCGTCTGATAGCACAAGCAGATGGTAAGTCCATTGTCCGCATGATGATTGACGACCAGTTGCTCGAAGTTGCTGTGGAGGTGAGCGGCGTCAGCGATCCGGCACCTATTTCCTTTCGACACCAGGTCATTCCAATTCTCAGCAAGGCTGGATGCAACTCATCGGGCTGCCACGGCAAGGCGGAGGGCCAGAACGGGTTCAAGCTGAGTGTCTTTGGTTTCGCAGTCGAGGAAGATCACGATTCGATCAGCCGCGAATCACGAGGTCGACGTGTCAATACGGCAGCGCCGCATGAGAGCCTGCTGCTGGCCAAGGCTGCAGCCGTGGTCCCGCATGGCGGTGGCCAACGAGTGCTGACTGGAAGTCTCTGGTACCAGCGAATGACGCGTTGGATTTCGGAGGGTGCCGAGTTGGATCAGCCGTCACCGGGCCAGACCGCCGGCATTGAGGTCCTTCCTAAGCGATTACTGCTTGGCCCCAATAACTCATTCCAGCTTGTGGTAACAGCTCTCGATGCCGAGGGAAACCGACGCTGCGTGACGGCCGAAGCGGAATTCCAATCCAATGCAATCGCGATTGGCCAGGTCGATCATGAAGGGATCGTGAGAACGGCGGAGGTGCCGGGTGAAGCGGCGATTCTGGTTCGCTACATGGGTCACGTGGCAGTCTGCAGGCTCACGATTCCACAGCAGGGGGTGGCTTTCAATCGCCCAGCTGAGAACAACGCTATTGACGGCCTGGTCTGGGACAAGTTGACCCGACTTGGGATTGCCCCCAGTGAACTGGCTGACGACGCAACTTTCCTGCGGCGCGTTTACCTCGATACGATTGGCACGCTACCGACCGTGGACGAAGCACGCCGGTTCTTAACAGACAAATCCGCGGATAAGCGTGGGGCGCTGATCAGTCATTTGCTTGAATGTGACGAGTATGCCGACTACTGGGCACTGCGCTGGGCAGACCTGCTGCGAGTCGATAAGGAGCGAGTAACCTCGCAGGGTGCCGTGGCGATGACGCGCTGGTTGCGCGAGCAGTTTGCCCAGAACCGGCCCTATGACGAATTCGTGCAGGAGGTGGTGACGGCGCGGGGTAATACGTTTGCTGAGAGTCCAGCGGCTTTTTATCAGGTCCATGAGACTGCTGAGAAAGCGGCCCGTTCGATCAGCCAGCTCTTCTTGGGCGTGCGGATTGAATGTGCCCAGTGCCATCATCACCCATTTGAAAAGTGGGGTCAGAAGGACTACTACGCGTTGGCCGGCTTCTTCACGGGAGTCAGCCAGAAGGGGGGTCCCAGCGGCGGCACAAAAATCCTCTTGCAGGCAGGCAAGGATCTCAATCATCCTCGTTCCGGAGAACCGGTTGCTGCGGCAGGCCTGGGTGCTGAGCCGAGCGATCTGAGCAGTGTTGCCGATCGACGACAGGCTCTGTTTCAATGGATGGCCGCGGATGATAACCCGATGATGGCACGGATGATCGCCAACAGGTTATGGGCGCATTACCTGGGTCGCGGCCTGGTCGAGCCAATCGATGATATGCGGGCAACCAATCCAGCCTCCAATGAGCCACTGCTTGAGTTCCTGGCGGAACAGCTGGTTGCCGCAGACTACGATCTCAAGTCGCTGATACGATTGATTCTCAACAGTCGTGTCTACCAGTTGGACAATGTGCCGACCGAGTCCAATGAACTGGACCAGCAGAACTTTTCGCACGCGATTTGGAAGCCTATGCCGGCAGAAGTCCTGTTGGATGCGATCTGCCAGGTCTCCGGCAGGCCCGAGCAATTCAATGGCTGGCCGGAAGGCTACCGGGCGATCCAAATCTGGGATAATCGGCTGCCCTCGTACTTTTTCCAGATCTTTGGTCGGCCGCAGCGAGTCAGTGTCTGTGAGTGCGAGCGGGGCAATGAACCGAGTATTGCCCAGGCGCTGCACCTGATGAATTCACCCGAGTCGGTGCGAAAAATACGGCATCGAGATGGCCGGGCGGCAGGTTTATCAAGAACCTCGCTGGCTGCCGATAAACTGATAGAGGAGTTGTACCTGGCAGCTTTGTCGCGATATCCGTCGCCGGAGGAAGTGATATTGTTGCTGGAGGCTTTCAACAGCCCCGAAAGCGTGCGCCGGCAGGCGGTCGAAGATGTGATGTGGGTTTTGCTGAACACCCGTGAATTCGTATACAATCACTAGCAGCGGCATCTGAGTGGAGAGTGCATCATGCTAAACATCATCTACGGTGAGAATCAACGCTATTGTGACGGCCTCTCACGGCGGCAGGCATTGCGACTCGGTGCGACAGGCCTGTTTGGTGGCCTGGGATTACCGGCGCTTATGCAGATGCAGGCCTCTGCTGCAAGCGGTCGGGCGGCGCGGGCCAAGGCATGCATTTTCATCATGCTCGAAGGTGGGCCCAGCCACATCGACATGTGGGATCTCAAGCCGGATGCTCCGCAGGAAATTCGTGGACCATTTCAGCCGATTTCGACCAGCGTACCAGGTACGCAGATCAGCGAGTTGCTGCCGCGCTGCTCGAGCCTGGCGGATAAATTTACGATCATGCGTTCCCATAGCCACGGGGACAATGGACACCAGACCGGCCGCCACTGGGTGCTGACAGGCTATCCACCAGGATTTGGCGATGGCCAGGCGAAGGGCATGCCGTTTAACGAACTCTACCCCTCGATTGGTTCGATCGTGAGCCGCGAGCTGGGTATTGGGGGATCGGTGCCACCCTATATCGAGATGCCGAATCCACTTGGACCAGGCGGACCAGGGTTCTACGGAGCGACCTATTCACCTTTCACAATTGAAACAGATCCAGTCGAGCCAGGTTTTCAGGTCCGTGATCTGAATGTTGCCAAGGGAGTGGATGAACGACGATTCCGCTTGCGACGTAACCTGCTAGCCGGAGTTGAACAGCTGGGTGCGGCCCGAACCAGTACCGGTCGAGCTCAGACAATGTCGACCTATTATGAAAAGGCCCTGCAGCTGGTCACCTCGCCGGCTGCCAAGCGAGCCTTCCGAATCCAGGATGAGCCCGAGAAGTTGCGACAGCAATACGGCCTCACCTCGCTGGGCCAATGTGCTCTACTCGGCCGACGGCTGGTCGAAGCTGGCTGTCGTTTTGTCGGGATTGACCATGGCAGCTGGGATACGCACGTCGACAATTTCAGCGGCCACAAGAAAGCTCTCGTACCACCAACCGACCAGGCACTGAGTGCACTGATCAACGATCTTGATGAACGTGGGATGCTTGATGAAACATTGATCGTGATGATGGGCGAAATGGGGCGGACACCACGCATCAATGCGAACGCCGGTCGTGACCACTGGTCTGCCTGTCAGACCGTGATCTTTGCCGGTGGTGGAACGTCTGCAGGAACCGTGATCGGAGCCAGCGACAAGACCGCATCGAATCCAACCACCGAACCGTACGGAATCCAGGACCTGTTGCGAACGATCTTCTACCTGATGGGAATCGATTCCAGCAAGACCTACCAAACACCGCTCGGCCGACCGGTACCAATTGTCAACGGCGGCAAGCTCATCCGTGAGTTGCTTGCCTGAAAAGTCCTCGAGGGGAGGGTTTTCAAGTGCGAAAGTCCCTGGTCCTGTCACTACTTGTCCTTTCCTTGCCATCGATCGCGATGGCTGCAGCCCCCTCGCTGGGTTATATCTACCCGCCAGTGGTCAGAGCCGGACAGCAAACAAGCGTGCAGCTGGGGGGCTACGATCTTACGCCGGACAGCGTGTTCCTGGTGGCCGACGAGCGAGTCAGGCTGCAACTGGCTGGCGAACTTGGTTCTTTTATTGTGCTCCAGCCACCTTACTGGTTTGGCAACCGTGGTCGGGAAGCTGCCAGCCCGATTCCGCGAGAGATTGCCGCCCAGATTGATGTGCCAGCCGACATGCCGGCTGGCTTGGTGCGCTGGCAGGTTGCTAACGCCAACGGGTCGTCATCCCAGGCCCTGATTCTTGTCAGCCATGGGACAGAGATTCTGGAAGATCGCTTCCGCGACAGTCCTCAGCTGCTAAATCAGGCCTTGCCGCTGGCCGTGTCCGGTCGGATTGAACGGATCAGTGAAACCGATCGCTATCAGCTGGTCGCGGCAAAGGATGGTCCAGTCACGCTGCAGATGTTTGCTCGTCGACTAGGATCGAATTTTAACGCTGCTATCAAAGTGCATACAGCGGATGGCACGAGCCTGGTCAATGCAGCCGACACCGAAGGCCGCGACCTGGCGGTGACATTTTCAGCAGTCGCTGGTGAAGAATATACGATCAGCCTCCACGACGTCGATTTTCGTGGCAATCGAGCCTATGTCTATCGGCTGGTAATAACGGCCGGTCCGCAGGTGGTGACATCACTGCCAGCAAGGCTGCAGACCGGCGTTTCCACACAAGTGCAATTGCTCGGTTACGGAGTGGCAACAGGCGCCCCGCAGCTGGAGTCGGTGGTACGGGCCATTGAGGTACCGGCGGATGCTCCCGGGGGTCTGCTGCGATATCAGCTGGAGACACCGTTTGGCACAACTCCGACGATTGAGATTCCGCTGTCGCAGGTCATCGAACAGGTTCACCTGGATGGCCCGCCGCCTCAACTGGAGGGAGAATTCGCGATCACTGGCAGGATGATGGCCGACATCGACGAAGTCTGTTATCGCTGGACGGCCAAGGCGGGAGAGAGCTGGCGACTGGAGCTGTCCTCGCGTGCGATTGCCGGCACGCTCGATATGGCGATCTATGTCCGCGACAGTGAGGGCAAGGATCTGCTCAACAATGATGATTTGCCAGGCACCACGGATGCAGGGCTCGAGTTCACAGTGCCAGCTGACGGAGATTATCAGCTCTGTGTGCGAGAAGTCTCCGGCCTGGCTCGCGACCTGGTATCGGTCTACAGGCTATCGGCGGCCAGGCGGATGGCCGGTTTTCGCGTCACCGGTCCCCAGTCAGTGCTGGTGCCGGTGGCTGGAAAAGTTGACGTGCCGCTCAAATTGATTCGCTATGGCGACTTCAAGGGTGAGGTGACGGTCAGCGTGGCCGGTCTGCCGGCGGGCGTGAAACTCGGCGAGGTGACGGCGTTTGCTGAGGGCAAGGTGGATCTCAAAGTCTCGCTGGAAGCGACCGCTGAGATTGTGGTTGCGCCGTCGTGGCTGCAATGGTCCTCGACGGCGACGATCGGTGAAGGCGAGTTGAATCAGCCTGTCTATGTACCGCGGTCTGGCAACCTGGCAGCGCACGATCCGGCGCGCGAATTTGGTTTGAACATGCTCCTGGTCCCAACCATGACCGCACCGTTTAGCGTGGAGTTGGTGGACAAGAATCGGCAGCGGGCGGTGCACCGTGGAACAACCTATCCAGCGCCGTTCATTATCAAGCGAGACGAAGGTTTTGATGGCCAGATCCAATTGCAGATGGCGTCCACTCAGGGCCGTCGCCGACAGGGGATACACGGGCCCATTCTTGCCGTCCCTGCGGATGCCGGCGAAATACTGTATCCCACTTTTCTGCCGGAATGGCTGGAGACCGATCGCACCACGCGGATGGTGGTTGTTGGCGTTGGCCAGGTTAAGGATGCGGCGGGCAACGTGCACTTCCTGTTCAAGAATGCCGACGCGCGAGTCACGATGATCCTCGAGGGCGCATTGCTCAAGTTAAGTCAGTCTGCGCAGGAACTGACAGTCGACCCGGGCAGTTCGTTTCGTATTCCAGTGAATGTTGCTCGATCGAGGAAGCTGCCTGTAGCGGCTACGATCACGCTGGATATCCCCGCTGAGTTGCAGGGGCTGGTGGCCGCTGAGCCAGTTGTGTTGACAGCGGAACAGGTCGAGGCGGAGATCCTGGTCACGACCCAGGCCGATCCCCGCTTGCTCGGTAACTGGCAGTTGCAATTACGGGCGCGGGCTCTTCAAGATGACCGCTGGCCTGTGATCTCGTTGACCAGCGTGCCGGTTCGCTTTGAATCCGCCGTGCCAGCTGGACCATAATTGGCCGGTTTTTCGGTATTGTGGCACCCGGCGGGACATATCTGTTGGTACGCGATCGGCCGGTCGATATAATCAATAGCTCAATGGCAATGGCGGGAGACTCACTGCGAGACGCACAAATGGCACGTCGACAACTGCTTCATCCGTCGATTTCCCGGCGAACGGCAATCCAGGCCGGCGCGATCGGTATGCTGGGAATGGGTACGAACCACCTCGATTCGCTGCGGGCAGCGGCCAGCCCGAATGCTATCCCGGGGGGCGGAAAAGCCAAGTCCTGCATCTATATTTTCCTCTCGGGCGGACTGGCGCAGCACGAGAGTTTTGACCTCAAACCGGACGCACCTGCCGAGGTCCGTGGGGACTTCAATCCAGCACCGACTGCTACACCTGGCATCCAGATCTCAGAACATTTGCCTGAGTTGGCCAAACGCAGTGAGAAGTGGGCGATTGTACGATCCCTGACACATCCCACTAACGGACACACGCTGGGACATTTTTTCATGCTTACCGGCCGCTCGGAGGCGCCAGCCGGTTTTCGCGGCGACCGTGTGGCGCGTTCCAGCGACTGGCCCTCGATCGCCTCGATCGTGGGAGACCAGGTGCCGTCTCGCAACAATAATCTGCCCCCGGCGATTGTGCTGCCGGAACGACTCGTCCACTGGTCGGGCGGAGTCATCCCCGGTGCCTATGGCGGACTGATGGGACGAAATCGGGATCCCTTCTTCATTGAGGCGTCCCCCTACGGCGATCCGATGTGGCGGGGTGCCTACCCTGAGTACACATTCCCGAACCAGGCCAAGAAGCCACCCAAGGATGCCGATGCGAGGACTTACCAGGCACCGAACCTGAAGCTGCCGCATGGTATTACTACCGGGCGTCTGAATGGTCGGCTGGGACTGCTTGAGACGATCGACCAACAACGGCGTGCCCTGGAACGATCGGCTAACGTGCAGGGCTATGATGCCCAGCGAGAGCGAGTGGTTTCGATGCTGGTCGATCCGAAGGTGCGGCGGGCATTTGATGTCACCAACGCCAGTCCAAAAATACAAGAACGATACGGCGCCAATAGTTTCGGCTGGTCGCTGTTGATGGCCTATCGGCTGGTGGAAGCAGGGGTCAACCTGGTGCAGATTAACCTGGGTAACAATGAGACCTGGGACACGCACGGCAACGCTTTCCACCGCCTGAAGAACAAGTTGTTCCCGCCCACGGACCGAGCTTTGTGTGCCCTGTTGGATGACCTTGATTCCACCGGACTACTCGATAGCACGATGATCGTGATGGGTGGAGAATTCGGACGGACTCCCAAGCTGTCGACGTTGACCGATAGTTTCACTGAACCCGGCCGTGACCACTGGGGGGCGGTACAGACTGTTTTCATGGCAGGTGGAGGGATCCGGGGCGGTACCGTGATCGGCTCGTCTGACAAGCTTGGTGGCTATCCCGCGTCGGACCCACAAAAGCCGGACAACATGGCAGCCACGATCTACCACGGTCTGGGAATTCCCTCGACGGCGGCTTGGGTTGACGATGAGAATCGTCCACATCATGTCTATCACGCCAGCCCGATTCGTGGGCTACTGTAAGCATCATCGGCCGCTGACTGGTTGGCCTGGCTTGTTGACTCTGTCGGAGGGCGAAATCCCTTGTTTTTCCGGTACCTGCATTTCTTGCCTGGCCAGAAGATGCGATTGACCGTCGTGCTGTTCCTCCTGGCGCCACTCTGCGCGTCAGCAGCTGAGCCGCAGCGACCGCCGAATATCGTCTTCGTGATGATCGATGATTTGGGATGGATGGACTTGGCCTGTCAGGGTAACAAGCTGGTAGAGACGCCCCGTATTGATCAGTTTGCTCGCCAGGGTATGCGATTCACCGATGCGTACGCAGCAGCCCCGGTCTGCTCACCCACACGGGCGGCCGTGCTAACCGGGCTGGCTCCGGCACGCCTGCAGATCACCAATCACATTCCAGACCAGCCGCGGTTCACTCCCGAGGATGCGGCACTGCAACCCGCCCCAATGCTCAACTGGCTGGCACCCGACCACGTCACGATTGCTGAACGACTGAAGGCGGCTGGCTACGCGACTGGATTTTTTGGCAAGTGGCACCTGGCTGGCCGCAGTCAGAAAGAGGGAGCGGGCGATCCGGTCTATTACCCCGAGAACCAGGGCTTTGATGTTAACGTGGGTGGCTGCACCTATGGCGGACCGCCCACCTTTTTTGATCCCTACCGGATCCATAATCTGCCCAGCCGCAAGCCAGGTGAATACCTGCCAGATCGACTGGCAGATGAAGCGATGCGATTCCTCGAAGAGAATCGGGAAGGGCCATTCCTGTTGATGCTGTGGAATTACACAGTTCACTGGCCGATGGAAGCTCCCCAGGCATTGCTGGAGAAATACAAGACGCGTACCGGGTCGGGCCTGAATGACACGCGTTACGGAGCCATGATCGAAGCAATGGACCTGGGCTTTGGTCGCCTGCTCGACAAGCTGGACCAGCTGGACCTGTCGAACAACACGCTGGTGATCTTTACCTCGGACAACGGTGGATTCAGCGGCGTGGCTGATAACCGGCCGTTACGAGCCGGCAAGGGTTATCTCTATGAAGGCGGCATCCGCGTGCCGATGATTGTCCGCTGGCCAGGTGTTGTGAAGGCCGGTAGTGAATGCAGTCAGCCGGTGATCAGTATGGACTTTGCTCCCACCTTCCTGAAAGTGGCTGGCCTGCGATCGATGCCAACCGATGGCACCAGCCTGGTGAACCTCTTTCACGGTGCGAACAGCGTGCGGCGAGATGCCATTTACTTTCACTATCCCAATTACGCTTGGCACGGTGACAACCGCCTGGGTGCAGCGGTCAGGTCCGGCGACTACAAGCTGATACGTAACTTCGATGATGGCAGCACTGAGTTGTACAATCTGGCGACGGATTTATCCGAGCAGACTGACCTGGCTGGAGAGATGCCGACGCTGGCCAGATCTCTGAACCGCCGGCTTGAGCGTTGGCTGAACAACACCGGTGCGGCGATGCCAGTGAATCGTTAACGTCTGCACCGACTGACGTGTTAAAATGACGGCACGCCTTGTGCCTTACCTGCCATGAATTTCCAGAACAGGAGCCTGTTATGTGTTTTCGACGCTGTTCTGCTGTGCTGGTCATGATGCTATTGCTGCAATCGCTGAGTGGTTGTGGCAACAAAGAAGATAAAGAGGCGGGACCCGTGGGTCCTGAAACACCTTTGGCTTCTGGAATCGATGTGGCGGAGGGGCGAGAGTTATTTGCCAAGGATGATTACCAGGCGGCAATTGAATGGGCCGAGAATAAGCTGCAAAAAGAGCCTGGGCACCTGGAATGCCGCTTGATCCTTGCGCTCGGCAGGCTGGCACTTGAAGATCTTACCGGCGCCAAGAATGTCACAACCGCCCTGCTTGAGGAGCACGGCAACGAGTCGCGCGTGGTCACGACGCATGCGATGGTTCTGGCGGCCGGCGGAGAAGCGAAGAAAGCCATTGAGTTACTCGAGTCTCGCCTGTCAGGTAGCCGGGACGACATCCACATGCATTTTGCCCTGGCAACGCTTTACCAGCTCCAGGGGGATGCCTTGGATGCTGAACAACACTTCAGCATGGTCACCAGTATCGATCCTCGCTACGACGGTATTCCGGTAAGCGGTGAATTTCAGGCCTTCGCAGATTTCGTGAAGGAAAACGCAGGAAAAATAACCGTCATTTTTGCGGCCATTATCAAGGTTATCGCCGCGTTGGCGGGGTAGTCATGATTAAGTCAGCTGGGACTTATCTCAAGGATCCCGTGCGACGATCCGTCGTGATCGTCGCTGGTTTATGCCTGCTGTTTTTCTGCTTTCTCTTGATGAGAGGATGCGGTGGCGGGGAAGAAGCTCGGAAGGGTATCGACAAACCGGTAGATCCCGCACCGCAGAATAGGCTCTCCGAGGATGACTGGCGCCGCCACACGGTAGGGATTCTTGTCGAATACGTGGACTGGGAAAATTCTGGCGAAGGAAGACTGAAAAAAAAGTCTGATAACGGCACAGGTGTTGTTCTCAACGGAGGGTATGTGTTGACCGACCGGCACGTTGTCGACCGTTCCCTCAACCCTACAGCCATGGAAAATATGCGACGTGGGACGAACCGGATTGATGCTAGGGCGATCGCGAGGCGCGTGCGTATTAGCCATAAGATCAACAGCGATTTGCCGGTCTTTGTCGATGCGGACATTATTGCCATCGATAAAGAATATGACCTTGTGCTGCTCAAGCCTCGGACTGCATTGAAGTCACCCCTCACGCTTGCTGTAACCGAACTCAAGTTAAAGGAGAATACCGGTGTGAGGTTTTATTCCTCGCCGAGAAATAATCCGGGCGACGAGGATACCACGGCAAACTTTCACCACAGGATTGATGCCGGTACCTTCCAGATAAGTGATGGTCCGGTGCTGCCGAGCTGGAGCGGTTCGCCCATGTTCCTGGCCGATGATCCTGGAGCGGGCTTGATAGGCATAATCTCTCTCGGTTTTCCAGCAAAATCCGGGCGGACCGGTGGAGTAGCTATTTCATCAGACATTATCCGCGTGTTTCTTGAAAAGCATCGCAGACGATTTTGCGCCCCCCCCGCAAAGCAATTTCGCCTTGTTTCGATTAAGTCTCTTCGGCTGAGCAAGGAGGCAATGCAAGCGGGGAAGGGTGGTATCTTTGATAGCCCTTATGTGAGGGTCTGGGTCTATGGTGGCTTTGACGAGCACCATTTTGGTTGGAGCGCATCATGGGAAGGTTTTTTTTCCAGTGAGACCGGGATAGCGACGATCAAAATGGAAAAGAAGCGTGTCTTCTGGAAGCCCTATGGTTGCCCGTTGTTGATCCGATTGATCGAAGTTGACGACGCGGGTGACGAGGATACCATGGATACGGCAACCCTCGGCAACAGGGTATTTCCGCAGGATGCGAGGTTTCCTTTTGACGGGGAACAATTAACGCTCGGCCGCGGTAGTACGATCACTTTTCGAGCGGAATGATAATCGCCCGGTAACGCGGCCCTAAGGTGCTCCTGCAGAGAAGTGATAGAGTCAGGCTGGTGCCCGTCATTCTGGTATCATGGAAGGTGTGACAGACTCGTGATTTCGACGGCCCCGATTCTAGATAACACCATGATACGGCAGCCTGTTATTGCGATAGCCATCCTGCTGTCAGCCGTGATTCAACCGGCAACAGTGGCCGCCCAGCAGGATGAAGAAAAGCCCTGGGCATATCGGCTGCCGCAGGCGGCGGACGTGCCCGAGGTGAAACAGTCCGATCGGGTGATCAATCCGATCGATGCTTTTATTCTCCAGCGACTGGAAAAAGAGGGCATCGAGCCGGCCGCGTTGGCCAGTCGCCAGACCTTGATTCGCCGCCTGTACTTTGACTTGATTGGCCTGCCGCCGACGCCGGCTGAAGTACAGCAATTCGTTGAGAACGATGACGCGGCGGCCTACCAGGAGCTGATTGACCGACTGCTCGACGATCCTCGTTATGGTGAACGCTGGGCTCGCTACTGGCTGGACCTGGCTCGCTATGCGGACACCGCGGGCTACGAAGGTGATCCGGACCTGCCGCATGCCTGGCGGTACCGTGACTATGTGATCGACGCTTTCAACAATGACAAGCCTTATGACCTGTTCATCAAGGAACAGATCGCTGGAGATGAATTCTCCGAGATCCTGGGCGCCGGTGACCTGCCTGGCGTCGATGCAGAAAAGACCGTGGCGATGACCTTCCTGCGGCTGGCTCCTTTTACCGAACCTCGCGGTGATGAAACCCGGCACGAGATGCTCAGCGAGATGACCAGCACTGTGGGATCCGTCTTCCTGGGTCTGACCGTGGGCTGTGCCAAATGCCACGATCACAAGTACGACGCCATCCCGACCAGAGACTTCTATCGCATGAAGGCGTTTTTTGCCACAGTCCAGATTGCCAGGCCGGAGCCGGGCGACAGTTACCAGATTGGCGGTCCGCTGTCGGCGACTTTCTACCGCGAGGGTGAAAAGGAGTGGGCGGCTAAGCAGCGGCAACTGCTACAGACGGAGCTGGCTGAGTCAGCAGAGAAATTCAGACAGTTTAAGGCAGAACTCGAACAGCGACTGGGTAGCGGTGCCGGTTTTGCCATGCAAAGCATGGGGAATGGGTCCGGGAACAACTATTTCTTTGACCGCACAGCGGTTGCAGATGGCAAGGTTCACTTTTCAATCGTTCGCTGCGACGACAGCAGCTGGTCGATTGCGACAGACGGTGAGCCGGCCGCACCGCTTGGCAGCCTCTCGGGCAGTAACCAGGGTGAATGGTTTGCCAGCCTGCAGAACCCCGAGTTCCTCTCGCTGGGAATGCACACGGCAGGCAGTGGCAAGCCACAAAATGCCGCCCACCAGGGAGCCTTTGCCGAGTTGTTGATTTTTGATCATCCACTCAGTAAGCAGGAGGCCGTGGCGCTGACCGACTATCTGGAAAAGAAGTACCAGTCTGACAGTGCCGATCTGCCGGCGATTTCACAGCAAGGTTTGAGGTTCTGGCTGGATGCAGCTGACCTGGATGCCGATTCGGACACGGCCAATCCCGCGGAGGGTGAGCGGGTCAGCCGCTGGGTGGACCGCGCCGCCGGCCTGCAACTTGTCCAGTCGGACGAGAGCCTGCAGCCGATAGTCGGTCGGATAGGCCAGCAGTCCCGGCCCGCCGTGAGTTTTAGCGAGGATTTTCTCTCCGCAGCGATCGCTGGATCGGAGATTCTCAAGGACCGGGAGGGAACGCTGGTGGCGGTCTATACCGTTGCCAAGACCGGCGAAGGCTATGGACTTGAAGTGGGCGGCCAGGGAAGTTTCGTCAGCACCGCGGTCTACCCGGATGCCGGTGGCCGCTCGCAATTGGAAGCAGCCGCCAATGATCCGGACGACACCCGACTTTCCGCCCGCGAGAAGCAGGAATACTACCTGCTGGCGAATCGAGAACGATTTATCAAACAGCAGTTCAAGAGACTGCAGCCACTAGCCATGTCGTTGAGGCATTCTTACGGTCCGCCTTATGAACCCGGTGTGCCAACTTCTCGGGTCATGATCCGCGGTGAGTTTGATAATCCTGGCGAGGTGGTTGTGCCGGGATTTCCCAGTGCGATTACCGGCAACCAGGACGCTGCCGCAATTCGGCTGGATCCCTTCAAGCGTTGGCCGATGCGCAGCCGCCGCATGGCGCTGGCCCAGTGGATTGCCAGCAAGGACAATCCGCTCACGGCCCGCGTGATGGTCAATCGACTCTGGCACTGGCATTTTGGCGGGGGAATCGTGGCCACGCCAAGCGATTTTGGTTTCCTGGGTGGAGGTCCGTCGCATCCGGAGCTGCTGGACTGGATGGCGCTGCAGTTTGTCGAACTCAAGTGGAGCGTCAAGGCAATGCACCGGTTGATATGTAATTCGAGCACCTACCGGCAACAATCGGTTGTCGACAATACAGCTGCAGCGAAGATGGATCCTGAGAATCGACTCTACTGGCGAGCTAACCGTCGGCGGCTTGAAGGGGAGGCGATTCGAGACAGTGTGCTGGCGGTGAGTGGCCGTTTGAATCCTCAGCAGCACGGATTACCAATCTTCCCGCCGCTGCCGGGAGATATTGCCCAACGGGTCAAGTACACCGACAGCAAGTGGGACACGCAATTCGGTCCGCAAGGTCGCCGCCGAAGTCTCTACATCTACCAACAGCGTACATTGACGATGCCACTGTTGCAGACCTTCGATGCCCTGGTCTGTGACGAGTCGCGGCCCAGACGGGCCACGTCGGTGACACCGCTGCAGGCACTGGCGATGTACAACGGCGAGTTTGTGAATGACGAGGCGCAGTATTTTGCTCAGCGAGTAATAGATGAAGCGGGCGAGGATGCCGGGCAGCAGATAGAACTGGCATTTCAACTTGCCCTGGGACGAGCACCCACCGATGATGAAGAGAAGTCCATGGTGGATTTTGTCAACGGCCAGGATGACCGCATGACAGGCTTGGTTGGCATCTGCCGTGTGCTCTATAACACCAGCGAATTTCTTTACGTGGACTAGGAAACGAATCGTGGATGGGACAGCAGCAGACATGAATTCGCGACGTGAGTTTCTCGGTCGCGTCTACAACGGCATCGGGACGATGGCGCTGGGTGCCTTGATGGCGGACCAGTTGGCAGCCGAGATGGGTCTGCCGGTCAATCCGCTGACTGCCCGGCAACAACATCTGCCGCGCAAGGCTAAACGCTGCATCTTCCTGTTCATGCAGGGAGGGGTCAGCCAGGTTGAGTCGTTTGAGTACAAGCCCGAGTTGAACAAGCTGCATGGCAAACCGCTGCCACATATCCCGAACATATCGGGTGAGTTGCAAGGTCGGCTGTCGTTTGCCCACGTCTGTGTCGGCAGCAAGTATGGCTTCAAACAACATGGTGAATCCGGGCGTTTCGTGTCGGAATTGTATCCACATCTCGCAGAGCACGTCGACGACCTGGCCTTTATTCACGGGATCAAGACAGACAATCAGAATCACGGCCCCTCGACCCTTTCGGTGACAACCGGCAGCCAGTTTCCTGGCCATCCATCGGTCGGTTCCTGGGTCAGCTATGGGCTGGGATCTGAGAACCAGGACATGCCCTCCTACGCGGTGATCCAGGACCCGCGTGGTGCTCCGGTGAATGGTGCCGCTGTCTGGAGCAATGGCTACCTGCCGGCCGCCTACCAGGGAACGCTGTTGCGCAGCCAGGGTACACCGATCCTGAATCTGGCCAGGCCTCGCGGATTGTCGCGTCAGCAACAGCGACAGGAACTGGACCTGCTCCAGTCGCTGAACAGAAAACACCTTGAAGATCGTGCCACGGACAGTGAACTGGAAGCGAGGATCGCTGCTTATGAACTTGCCTTTCGGATGCAGGCGAAAGCGCCGGAACTTGTCGACCTCTCGGCCGAGACAGAACAGACAGAACGACTGTATGGACTGGATGATCCGGTCACCGCCGGCTTTGGGCGCCAGTGCCTGCTGGCTCGCCGACTGGCAGAAAGTGGCGTGCGCTACACGCTGCTGGTTCACGGGGTGCAGATTGGTTCGCACAGCTGGGATGATCATAGCGACGTGGCTGGTGGCATGGCGAGACACTCGAGAGAAGTGGATCAGCCGATCGCGGGCCTGCTGACAGACCTTAAGCAGCGGGGTTTGCTGGAAGAGACACTGGTCGTCTGGGCATCCGAAATGGGACGTACACCGTTCAAGAATGGCGGCATGACCGACAAGCCAGGTCGCGATCACAATTCGTATGGCCTGGTGATGTGGATGGCGGGCGGTAACGTGAAGGGTGGAGCGACGGCGGGTGAGACCGACGAGTTTGGATTGCGGGCAGTCGACGACCCGATCCCGATCCGAAATGTCCATGCCACCATCCTCGACCTGATGGGGCTGGAGGATGAACGGTTACGCTATCTCCATGCGGGCCGCCTCAGACGCCTAACCGATATCGGTGGCGACGTGCTGCAGGAAGTGATCCGAGGCTAAATCCAGGGGTTCCTGGTACTGCTCAAGCCCGCGGTTTTCGCCTGCGGACGGGCCCTCGACGGTTGAATCTAACAAGAGCGAACCGCAGAGACGCTGAGGCGCAAAGTCAGTGCGAGGGCTGGGTTTGTTAAAACGCAGTAGATCAGCGAAGCCCGGTTCTGCGTCGCTTACAGAGTGACACTGGAGGGGCCGCGTGCATGCCGCTGCCAATTCCGCTACGGTGGTAGTCGTTCGAACAAATGTTGACTCCGCATCGAGGATCCACTGATGAGAAGCTACAGCCAACTCATACTTCTGCCGTTGCTATTTCTGGTGGCGATCACCACCAGCGAGGTCCAGGCGAAGGGACCGATTGTTCCCAAGAACGCCAAGCTGGAAAAGCTGTTTGAGGGCATAACCCTGACTGAGGGCGTGGCGGTCGCTCCTGATGGGATGGTTTACTTCAGCGACATTACTTTCTCGCACCAGGCCGTGCTTGAAACCGGCGCCATTCACGCTGGCCACATCTGGAAATTCGATCCTGCCAGTGGCAAGACGACGATCTTTCGATCACCGAGTGGCATGTCCAACGGCATCAAGTTCGACGCTAAAGGGGATATGCTGATCTGTGAGGGTGCAGATCATGGTGGTCGGCGCGTGATTCGAACCGACATGCAGACCGGAATGAGTTACATCATTGCCCACAGCTACGAAGGACGGCGACTCAATTCTCCCAACGATGTTACCATCGATGAAAAAGGTCGCATCTACTTTAGTGACCCACGTTACCTGGGGCATGAGGCGATCGACCAGGCGGTGATGGGCGTTTACCGGTTGGATCCTGACGGATCGATCACTCGTATCATCTCGAATGCCGGCAAGCCGAATGGCGTCTGTGTGTCGCCCGATCAGAAGAGCCTGTACGTGGTCAGCAATGACAACGGGGCAACAGCCATCGAACGACTTGCCAAGGACGAGGAAGCGGATGGGCCGGTTGCCGTGGCGGAACCGTTGCGGAAAGGTCACATGGCATTGATGGCTTACGATCTGCACGAGGATGGGACAGCCACGTTCCGCAAGACTCTTGTCGATTATGCTCCCGAGGATGGTCCCGACGGCCTGGTCTGCGATGCCCAGGGAAACCTGGTTGTGGCAGTTCGAGCTGAAAGCCGTCCAGGGATATGTTTCTACGCAGCAGATGGCAAGGAGATAGATTATCTCGAGACCGAGGTGCCGACCAATGTTGGCTTCGGCAGAGGCGAAGATGCCAACCTGCTCTACGTTACAGCTGGCCAGAGCTTGTATCGCATTCGCGTCAACACAAAGGGTTATCAGTTGCCAGCAGCCGAAAAGTAGACCTGCCTTTATTCTTCCAGGAGTAGCCAGTCGATGGATGTGAAACGAGTTTTACCTGGGTGGGGCCTGGCTCTCACCGTGTTCCTGTCTGCTGTCGCTCCAGCCTGGTCAGCTAAGCCGATTATCCGCCCGGGTGACCGAGTCCTCTTTCTGGGTGATTCGATCACGGCCGCGGGTCATTATGTCAGCTATGTGGAAGCACACCTGCGGCTGCAGTTGCCGGGTGATCCTGTCACGGTGATCAATCTGGGGCTACCTAGCGAGGGATGCACAGGTCTCTCCGAGCCGGACCATCCTTTTCCGCGCCCCAACGTACACGAGCGATTGGCCAGAGCGCTGGCAAAGACAAAGCCGGACGTGGTGTTTGCCTGTTATGGCATGAACGATGGTATCTACTATCCGTTCAGCGAACAGCGGTTTGAGCAGTATCAGGACGGAATGCGGGAGCTGTCACGGATCGTGAAGAAGTCCGGCGCGCGGCTGATCCTGTTGACTCCTCCTGCCTTCGATCCATTGCCGCTGAAACTGGCCGGCAAGCTGTTGCCAGCCGGCTCGGAAAAGTACGCCTGGTTTGCAATCTACGAAGGCTACGATGACGTGATCCAGAAATATGCCGCCTGGCTGGCTAGCCAACATCGGTTGGCCGACCTGGTCCTCGATGTTTACACACCGGTGGTCAACTACACACTGGAAAAGCGAAAGCAGGACCCCAAGTTTGTGATGTCACCTGACGGGGTACATGTCAACGTGGAAGGACACCAGGTGATTGCCCGCGGCGTTGTGGAGGGGCTGGGCCTGAGATGGGACGCAGACCTCAACAAGCAGTTGTTTGCCAGTTTCGAGTCGCGGCGAGCGATCATGCATGCCGCCTGGTTGAGCCACGTTGGGCACAAGCGCCCTGGCATGAAGCCTGGCCTGCCGATCGACGAGGCGCAGACGGCCGTCGAGGAAACTGACCAGCAGATCGCCGAACTGCTCAAACAGTCCCGCTAGGCAAGCACGATCACAGTCCTGGTCGAGGCGGCTGCAGAGGGCCTTTCCACGGTACCACTCCTGTGGCATTGAGCTTGCGACGGTAGACCTTGTCCGTGGACGTGGCGTAGATCGTATTCAACTCAGCTCCTCCGAACACCACGTTCGACAGCTTGGCCGGTTGCGGCTTCTGAAGGATCAAGTGAACACGGCCCAGTTGGTCGAGAATCTGGACGCCGATCCGCGTGGCAATATAGGTCATGCCTTGCTTGTCGATTGTCATACCGTCTCCCCAGCAGTCGGGGTCCGCATCTCCCCGGTGCAAATGGCCGTAGACCTGCCGGTGCGTCAGGCTGCCATCGGGCAGGATCTGGAAGGAGTAGGTAAAGCGTCCTCGCGAATCATTTACCAGCAGGAAGGCATGATCCGCGGTGGTATGCAGCCCGTTGGGGAATTCGATCCCCTCGGCAACCACCTGTTTCTTGCCATCAGCGGTAAAGTGCCAGACCTGGTTGTTCTTGGGGTCGCTGAAATAGCCATGACTGCCGAGGAACACCAGGTCGTTGGAGTCCACGTCGGTAACGACGGTGTGCACATTTCCCTTTGAATCGAATCGCACGATCTGTCGGTTGCCACCCTGGCAGGCGTAAAGGTCTCCCTCGGGGCTGAACATCAGTCCGTTGGCCCGTCCGGTGTTTTCAGCGAATACCGAAACTTTACCGTCCAGGTCAATCTTGTGGATGCGACTGGCTGGGACGTCAGAGAAAAAGACTTCGCCGTCGGCGTTGACTGCTGGCCCCTCGGCATACTGGTAACCGCTGCCGACCAGCTCCCACTCCTCGCCCGGAATCAGGATATTGGACCGTCGCTGCTTGCCCGCCACGACTCCAATCGGTTCCGGATAATCTCGCCAGAGCCATCGCATCACATCAGGAAAAATAGCGGTGGCATGTTTGCCATTGTGGCCACCCTCGCCCCAGGCATGTCCAACGTCGTATCCAGCGAACTGCAGTGAGTGCAGCATGGCCTGGTTCGAATCCCACCAGCTGCCGCCATAAATATCAAGGTCCTTGCTGCCGTCCTGCAGGAATATGCGAATCGGCTTGGCCTCGTACTTGCGCACCAGGGCAGGATATTCATTACCACCCCGCAGCGAGACGTAGGTGCCAACCGCGGTAAAGACGCGGCGGAAGCTGTCTGGCCTTTCCCAGGCGACGGTAAAAGCGGCAATACCTCCGCTGCTGCTGCCAGCGATCATACGATCATTGGGGTCGCTGGAGATGTTGTAGTCCTTGCCAACCTCGGGCAGCAGTTCTTCGATCAGGAATCGAGCGTAGCGATCACCCATCCCGTCATATTCAAAGCTGCGATTGAAACGTGGCTGGGAGTTCTTTGCTATCGGCGGCACCACGCCTGGCGAGACAAACAGACCGATCATTGGTGGTACCTGGCCCTTGTGGATCAGGTTGTCCAGCACGGTGGCAGCCTTCCACTGGCGGGCCTTGTTCATACCATCCTGCAGCACGAGCAGGCACGTCGGTTTTTCAGAGTCGTACTGGGCCGGGACATAGATGCCATACTCTCGTTCTGTACCCGGAAAGATGGAGCTGTTATTGAATTGGAAGGGACCCTTGACCTCTCCCTGTGGAACGTCCTTTTGAACGACCGAGTCGGGTGAGACGTCATATTGTTCCGGCGGCTGGGCGGGCAGGGTAGTAAATGCAGTCAGCAGGATCAGGAGTGAGACAGATCTGTTTATCGGGAGGTAGGTAGCCATAACGTTTCCTGGTTTTCGTGTGCTTCGCCGAGATGGAGTATGCAATTCGTTTCTGGACTATCATGATGGATGTCCAGTTTGTCAAACACAAGTGCTCAACGAGCTTTCAAAATGATCCACTTCTCTCGCCTGGTCTTGGCCTTCTTGCCTGTCATCTTGTGTGCTGTTGTTGCCGAACCCGTTTCGGCAAAGCCGTCTGGCCGTAGTCCCGTCAGGGTCTTCGTCCTGGCTGGTCAATCGAACATGCAGGGGCAGGGGGTCGTCGATCTGGACCATCCCGAGTATTACAACGGCGGCAAGGGCACCTTGTTGCATGTGATCAAGACGAGCAAGACGCCAGAGCTGTTTGGACACCTGATGGATGCCGAGGGACAGTGGGTTGTACGCAAGGACGTATTTGTCCGGTATCGCGTCAAGGAGGGCGTAAGACAGGGGGGGTTATCGATCGGATATACCGGCTATCCGGGTAAGCATCACATTGGTCCAGAACTTCAATTTGGTCATCTTCTGGGTGACCATTTCGATGAACCTGTGTTGTTAATCAAGACCGCCTGGGGAGGGAAAAGCCTGTTCAAGGATTTCCGGCCACCCAGCGCAGGGGGAGAGACGGGCGAGTTCTATACCAGGATGATGGCCGAAGTTAACGAGGCGCTGGTTCGACTGCCAGAAGACTTTCCTGTCCTGGCGGAGAGAAAGTACCGAATTAGTGGCTTCGTATGGCAACAGGGCTGGAATGACATGTTCAATGAGGATGCGCTGGCCCAATACGAGGACAACCTTGTCCACCTGGTAAATGATGTACGTGCTGCATGGGGCCAGGCCCGGCTACCTGTTGTGATTGGGGAATTGGGTAACGGTGGCGACAATGTTAGCGAGAACATGCTGGCACTCCGTCGTGCCCAGGCAGCGGCTGCAGTGCGGCCGGAGTTAAAGGGTAATGTGGCCTTCGCTGCAACCGCGGCATTCGCGCGGCCGGCCGAGGAATCACCGAACGTGGGCCATGGTCACCATTGGTTCGGTAATGCCGAAAGCTATTTCCTGATTGGCGATGCGCTGGGCACGAAGATGCTTGAGCTGGTCTCGCGTCGGAAGTGAGAGTGAGACTGCCCTGAACTATGGCAGAACCTGGAAGCTGTAGAGTGTGGCGCCGTGGAGTGTGAATCGCAGGCGTACGACCTGTCCCTCAAGCTGTTTCAGCGTGCTTCCTTTCCAGCGAGGTTGATGGCGAAGTTGATCCAGGCCGCGATAGATCCGGGCTGCCCTTCCACTCAGTCCCTCAATCGGCTGGCCATCCTGAGCAAGAATTTCAACTCGATAGGATCCCTCCGCTGCTGCGACATTAAGCTGGAGCCTGCTCCCTGTCAGCGTGAATGACCGGGTCACAATCGTGCCGACCTTATCGCCGCTGGCTGCCAGGCCGACAAAGCGATCGAGCGGCAGTGTAGCAACTCCGATAGCCGATTCCCGCGGGAAGACGACCTCAGGAGTGCCGTGTCGTTCGTTAGCTCCGGAGTAATAGAGCCAGTGACGATCGCGATAGGTGACAACGCTAGATGACGGCAGGACCAGGTCCTTATCGAAGCTGCCGTCCGGTCCACGAGGCAGCAGGGGCTGGCCGGAGTAGATCCAGCTCAAGTCCCAATCATCGCCATTGCGACTGGTGGCAAGATAATAGTTCATCACGTCCCGCTCGTGGCGTTTGACCAGGTCGGTCGGCCCCTCGCTGGTATCCCCCGGCCACTCATAGACACTCATCAGGCCAAAGTGGACCCCCTCGTAGATCCAGTCGGCGACAGCATAGATTTGCCTTCGATTGACCTCCTCGGGTCCCTCGCGATTGAAGATCCAGTTGCGGACCAGCTTCCAGTCAGTCGGGTTCTGCCTGGGGTCGGGATTTGTCATGCTCCGCGTCCCACGAACCTCGCCACCTCCCCCAGGTGTGCCAAAATCTGTACGAGTGAATAGTCGGTAGGTCTGAGCCGCTTCGTCCCAGCTGATTTGGTTGTACGTATCTGCCGCGCGATGTGTGACTGGTTGACCGTCGTTATAGGTGGTCCATTTTTTACCGTCCGCTGAATAGGCGAGTCCGGCAGCCATTCCCGGCGCGTCGTAGGCGGCCTTGTAGCGGTGGGCTGGATCCTGTTCGTGTGGGTCGATCATGACGGACAGAGAGTAATCGCCGGCAAAGTTGATTCCGGTCACATCGTCGATCTTTTCGAAGTGGATACCGTCAGTCGATTCGGCATAGCCGAAGCCCTGCCGGCCGTGCTTTCGCCACCACATCTTGAAACGGCCCTGGTCATGGAGCACGCTGCCGTAGAACTGGCCTTCCGTGAAAATCGGCTTTCCCGCGTTCATGCGGGTGACCGTTCCGAGCTGTCGCTGAATGCCGCTGAGCTGGTTGATCGCAAAGTCATCAACCAGCAGTTGCTTGTCTGTGCCGATTGCAATGCTGGCTGGATTCTCGGCCGCGGCCGGGAGGGCCAGCTGGCCTGCCAGTATCAAGAAACAGAGGCTGGAGAGTGAATTCAGGAAGGGCATGTTATTCCCTGAAAACGGGTTGCCTAGATCAGCTCACGCATCGGCTGATGACCGTCGACCAGGTACTGCGGCCTGCCAGTCAAGTCGGGCACGGTGGTATTGTTGGCATCGATACCCATGGCGTGATAGAGCGTGGCATGAACCTCGCCAAAATGGACTGGGCGACTGGCAACTTCCGCTCCCATTCGATCGGTCGAGCCGATCACCTGGCCGGTTCGCAGCCCCCCGCCTGCCACGAGTCCACCACCGACCTGGGGCCAGTGGTCGCGGCCCGCATTCTTGTTGATCGTGGGCGTACGGCCGAATTCTCCCCAGGCTACCACGGAGACGTCATCAGCCATGCCACGATCATGCAAATCTTCGATCAGGGCGGAGAGTCCCTGGTCGAACCAGGGAAGGTGCGTGTTCTTGAGCTCGCTATGATTGTTCGAGTGGAAATCCCAACGGCCGAAGTTGAGAGTGACGACGCGAGCACCAGCTTCCACAAGTCGACGGGCCAGCAGGAAATGTTCAAGATTCCGTGGGGCGCCATCGCCATAGCGATCTGGATTGCCCTTGCCATATTTGCTTCTTACCGACTCGGGCTCCTTGGAAACATCGAGCGCATCTGCCAGCCGGCTGGAGGTGAGAATGCCAAGTGCCTGTTGTGTGACCTGGTCGAGTCCCTGGTAGATCTTCTCCTGGTCGAGCTTTCTACGAAAGGCGTCGAAGCCAGTTAGCAGCGATGCCCGGTCATTGAGTCGCTCTGCTGTGATGCCGTTGAGCACCATGTCCTTGCTGGCCGGGCCTGAGGGCCGAAAGGCTGCATCGCGAACGCCAAGAAAACCTGGCAGACCTGGTGATCCGTAGGGCGGATGTCCTGCATCCGGCGCGAGTCCGACAAAGGGTGGTACGTCGGGTGATGCAGGTCCACGCAGCCGTGAGATCATGGAGCCCATCGAAGGCCAGCCCGAGGTCGGCTCATTTCGCTTGGCGCGGCCGGTGTAACAGATGAAGGAATCGTGAGATCCGCTGGGAGACCCATGGACGCTGCGCAGTGGCACGCACTTGTCCATGATCCGGGCGATCCCCGGCATATACTCGGAAACCTGGATTCCCGGGACACTGGTACTGATCGGTTGAAATTCGCCGCGGATCTCCGCGGGAGCATCCATCTTGAGGTCATACATGTCCTGGTGGGGAGGAGCACCAACCAGGTAGATCATGATCACAGCTTTGCGAGAATTCCTGATGCCGGCCTGGGCTTCAGCGGTCAACAATTGCGGCAGGCTGAGACCACCGAGAGCGAGCGATCCGATCTGCAGAAAATTCCGGCGGCTGAGTCCGTCGCAGAGTGTCGTCTTGGAACCGCGGATAGTAAGCATGTGAAGATTCTCAGAGTTGAGCGGTGTCTTGTTGCGACCAGTCATTAATGATATCGGGAACAGAGTAGCGTTGCCACTGCAGCTTGTTGCTTGACTCGGGCCTGGTTGCCAGCCGGGTATCGAGCGACTTAACTCGGCAGGCAGTTGTATCGGCAACTGTCGGCGGGATATGTCGAAGAATCTGGAGTGCCTTTCCCCTAGTATTTATCGGCATAAAAAGGGGGAATTCGACAGTATGAGACGCAAGCTGCGCCAAACGAGCGGAGAGGCTTGTTATCAGGCTCTTGTCGCCGCGTGGGACATAATCCGAGGTTAGGAATCCCACCGCTGGCGTCCAGCAGCGGATTCTCTCGGTCAGGGTTCTGGACCATCCCAGGTGACGAACACCGTGGTGTTCGCCTTATCAACAAGGGTCACTTCCCCGAAGTCGATCTTGTCTGCGAATGCCGAGAAATCGTCGAGGCCGATGATCACGATGGTGGCCTCCTCTCCATCAATCGTGGCGCCAACCGTGACGGCCGGAGCAACATTGCTGGTCAGCCAGCGGTCGAGGTATTCCATCACGATGAATTCCGGATCTTCGAACATGCTGACAATCTTGGACAGTGACTCCTCATTCACTCCCGTCAGGATCAGCTTGGTATTGCCTCCCCCCAGTTCGGCTGGTTCGTCATTCATCGTTGCGGAGGCACTATCCGTAGCGAAGAAAGAACCCGGATCAGGAATTGCGACTCCATCCGCGACAGCGATCAGCAGATCGATGGTGGTCTTGGAGATCGAGATGTCGACGCGAGTGGTTGTGCCACTTCGGCCGACAGAGATGTCAGTCAGCAATCTGATTAGTAGATCGACGGCCCTGGCCTGGTCACCTTCTGCTGCGTTGGCCAAGCTCGAAAACTGTTGATTCAACTCCGCAAAGCTCTTCTTGATCGCGGGAGTAAACCGGGCTGAATCATCGGCCGAAGTGAATTGGAAGAGGGCCTGAAAGTCGACACTGTCACGAACACTGAGTCCCCAGGCAGCTGCGGTGATCTTGCCGCGGGCAATTTCTGAGGCTTTGGTTATGGTCGGCGACCCCTGCGCTGTGGCTGCCTCGATCAACTCGTCAAAGACCGATCTGTTCAGCGGAGCGATACCGATCAGAAGCTGGGATGTGGCGTCGATAAAATCGAAACGACGAACAGCCTTACTGTTGCCGCGTCGAATGACAGTTTCAACTGTGGCTGACGGACCGGCCACGAACGTCGTCTCATTGATGACGCACAAGCCCAGGCTGATTCCACCTGGACTGGAGAGCTTGTAGTAGTCGTTGCCTTGGAGGCTTGATTTTTGTGGGGCTGATCCAATTCCCTGTTGCATGGCAAACTGCCGAATTAACTTTTCCAGATCGACAGGTTCCCTCAGTCGTACAACGATCGTCGCGGGCATGCCGACCGAGGGCATGCCGCTGCCGCTGCTGACCAGTCCGGCAACACCGACCATGCCGATCGCGACGCTATCGATATTGGTTGCAGTGAGTCCGCTCTCTGAATCGATGGCGGTGATGACCGCTTGGAAGGCGGGGTGTTCACCCAGGAGCCTTGTCAGCAAGGGCGATTCGAGGATCTCGGCGACTTGGATGCGTAAAAACAGGTCGGTGTCGTCTGCCATATAGTTGAGGTCATCGGCTGCTCTACCCGCCCCGCTTCCTATTAGCAGCGTCCATGACAACCCTGCCAGCAGCACGATACCTAGAGCGGCTGCGGCAAGAATGAGTGGCCGCTTGCCACCTCCGCTCGAGCGTTCAGTTCGAACTGTGTTGGTCGTTGTTCTGGAATGTGTCGCCGACGTATTGATGGCGAAGGGTGAGTCGCTGGCGGCCGGTGTTGGCATGCTGGGAGTCGGCGGCGACGACTCGGCGAGAAACTCCTGCTGGCATCGCGGGCAGGAGACCTGCTTGCCGAGGAAGTCGCTACTGGGCAGGACAAGTTGTGTATTGCACTGCGGACAGCCGATCGTCAGATCCCGGTTCATGGTTTACAACCTCGATGGTTCCGGACCGTACGAATCGGTGCTGCAGTGCAGGCGGCACGTCAATCGCGGTCGTTTGGAGACCAGGGCTACAGTCGTTTGAGTCGGGAGATGCGTCCGCTTCCCACCCACTCGGCAACGAAGATACTTCCATCGGCAGCAAAACAGGCGTCATGTGGGTGCACAAACTTGCCATCAATCCAGCTGCTGGGATCGGTTCGAATTCCCTGCTGCGTGGTAACTCGCTTGACGTCGTCGCCCAGCTGAGCTGCCACCTTGTTTTCAGCGTCCAGCAGCGTGACCCGTGCATGCAGCTCGGGGATAACGACCAGGTCATTCCACGTATCGGCATTCGCTGGCAGGCCAAAACCATCCAGCGTGGACAGGTGTTTGCCATCCAGCGATAGAATCTGCACCTTGTGGTGGGCCCGGTCGCAGACGATCAGTGTCGGTTCCCGTGTGCCACGGCTGTCGACCCAGATCCCGTGCGGCAGGTTGAATGTTCCCTTGCCCTGGCCGGGAGCACCGAAGTGACTTTTCCAGTTGCCGTTGGTGTCATAACGATGCACGCAGTAGGCACCGTAGCCATCGACAAGCAGCACATCTCCATCCGGCAGAAAGGCAAAATTTGTTGGCAGAAAACGATTCCGCCCCCAGATTTTTTCAGGTGTGGTATCTTCCCCCTCGGCGTACACACCCGACTTCATCGGCGCAAACTTCTGCCAGACTGTCTCGCCCTTGAGCGTCAACTTGGCAAGAGTCTTGAGGTGCTGATAGGCACAGACATAGAGGAATTCTTCGCCTCCCTCCTGGTGTACTTCCAGTCCATGACCGCCACCCTGGAACTGGCTTCCAAAGGCACGAATAAAGGTGCCGTCCGGGCTGAAGACGAAGATCGAAGGATGGTCCTTCAATTCCCTGCGGCCTTCATGAATCACGTAGAGGTTGCCGGCCTTGTCGACCGCGACGTTGTGAGTCGTCTGCCAGCTGTACTTGGCGGGCAATTGAGGGAAGGCATGCTGGACTTCGAAACGGTGGTCATCGTTACCCAGCAGTGTCGTGCAGTCACCCTTGGCCTGGGTAATAACTGCCGGTGCAGCCACTGTCACAGCGGCTGCTGCTGCGGCTGATTTCAGGAAACGACGACGAGACCGGCGGACTGAATTGGGTCTGCTCATCTGCTTGAGCTCCTCTGGCTTGATCGACGGCGCAGTGGTCATCCAACCTGACCTGCACGATGCTGACATGATGGCATTTGTCTGCAGCGGTGGCAAATGACTGGCGGATACATTGTGGCAGGAAGTGAGGGAAATCGGATATCATAGAGGTGCGGCTGATGGTGAGATCCAGTCCAGCCGTTTCGCTGATTCAGCCAGGTCCGAACCAGCACAAGTTACTTTTTCAGGATAGACCCATGACTCGCAACTGCCTGCTGTTCCTGTTTGTAATGTCCTTGTTCCAGCTGAGTCCGCTTTCGGCGGAGAACTGGCCCGGCTGGCGCGGACCCCGCGGTGATGGTAGCAGCCTGGAAGAAAGCGTGCCGACCCAGTGGGACGGTACGACTGGCAAGAACCTGCTCTGGAAGACACCGATCAGCGGCATTGGTCATGCCTCTCCGATCATCTGGCAGGATCATGTGTTTCTTGTCTCCTGCCTGCCGGACAAGACCTCACGCGTGCTGGTTGCGCTGGACCGGACAAGCGGAGAACAGCTCTGGCAGCGAGACGTACTGAAGTCGCCGCTGGAGTCCAAGCATAGTCTCAACAGCCGTGCATCGGGGACGCCAGCCACCGACGGGAAACTTGTCTATGTGACCTTCCTGGCAGTCGGCGATAAGAAAGTACCTGCTCCGAATGTTGGCTCAGAGCGGCTCATTTTCCCAGGCCAGATAGTGGTGGCGGCTTACGATTTTGACGGTAACCAGAAGTGGGAAGTTCGCCCAGGCAGCTTTGTCAGTGCTCACGGCTTCTGCAGCAGTCCGGTGCTGTTTGAAAACCTGCTGATCATTAACGGCGACCATGATGGTGAATCGTATGTCGTGGCACTCGATAAGAAGACGGGCAAGGTTGTCTGGAAGACACCACGTGAGCACAAGACGCGCAGCTATGTGACTCCGATCATTCGCGAGATTGCTGGTCGTACCCAGATGGTGATGTCCGGCAGTATGTCGGTAGTCAGCCTTGATCCGCGAACCGGCAAGCACCACTGGACGATCAAAGGTCCGACGGAGCAATTCGTTGCCTCGATGGTCTATGATGGCGAGCACTTTTTCATGTCGGCTGGATTTCCGACTTACCACGTGATGGCTATCCGGCCGGATGGCAAAGGGGATGTGACCGATTCACACGTTGCCTGGCACGTCAACAATGCACGCTGCTATGTGCCTTCGCCGGTTGTTCTGGATGGTCATTTACTGGTTGCTGACGATCGAGGTACCGCCAATTGTTTTGATGCCAGCACGGGCGAGCGATACTGGCAGGCTCGACTTGGTAACCACTTCAGCGCTTCCTTGATGACGGCCGGAGGACTCGGCTACCTGCTGGCCGATGACGGCACAATGAAGCTGGTACGGCCAGGCAAGGAACTGCAAGTCGTGGCAGAAAACCCGCTCGGTGAAAACTGTTACGCCTCGCCCGCTATTAGCCATAACAGTGTCTTCATCCGTGGTGAGAAACACCTGTTCTGCATCAAGGATGCCAGTGCTGCGACAGAATAGAAATTGCTGGATAAGGAGTGTTGCTATGAAGACCCTTCGTTGCCTGCTTTCGCTCGTCCTCATCGGTTGGTTGACAACGAGCCTTGTGGCGGACGAGGAGAATGTAAACCAACTCACGCTGGGCGAAAAGAAAGCAGGCTTCAAGCTGCTGTTTGATGGCAAGACGCTGGATGGTTGGCAGCACAGTGGCAACTGGGTAGTAAAAGATGACGCCATCACACGGACCGATCGAGGAGGTTCGCTGACTTACAAGACCAGCAAGGTGCCAGACGATTTCGAATTGCGTTTTCAGTGGCGAGTTGCACAAGGCAGCAACAGCGGCGTCTATTACCGGCCTGGCCAGTACGAGTACCAGATTCTGGACAACAAGGTTCATGTGGATGGCAAGAACCCGCGTACCAGCGCCGCCTCGCTGTACTTCTGCATGGCCCCCTCAGATGACGCCACGCGTCCGGTGGGCCAGTGGAATCAAGGCCGGGTGATCTGTAAAGGCTCAGTGATTCAGCACTGGCTGAATGGCAAGATCGTGATCAGTTTTGATTACAGTGACCCGAAGTGGGCGTTCAACGTGCGGCTGTTAAAGTTGCGTGGCGCCGAGCTGGCAGCACGCGGCGGCAGCCTGTTCTTCCAGGATCATGGTGACCCAGTCTGGTACCGGGGCATCAAAATGCGGACCCTGGGTGACGACGATCCGATCGACCTGGGCACGGTGACACCGGCGGTCATCTCAGAGGCCGTATTGGCAGCTGAGAAAAAGAAACTCGACGGCATTCTCGAACGCCGCAAGCAGCAGGATAAGTGATCTGCTGGCCGCTGTTACTCGCCAATGCAGTAGAGGAATCGGTCAGTTCGCAAGAGGATCTGGCCGTCGTCCATGGCCGGCGAGGCATTCGTACGGCTGTCATCGTCGGCAAAAACATTGTGTGCCAGCAGTTTGAACTGCGGGCTGGCCGCCGTAACGTATGTCCCGTTGTGCTGTGAGACAACGAATAACTTGCCCTCGGCCAGTACGGGTGACGACCAGATGCGACCAGGTCGTGGCTCCAATCGCTGCTGGTAAACGGTTTCACCCGTGTCCGCCTGCTGGCAGCAAAGGTACCCACCGCTGTCACTAAACCAGTACAGGTGGCCCTCATGAAAGATTGGTGAGGAGACATTGGAGCCCTTGGTATGCCGCCACAGTGTGTGCGAGGCGGTCACATCTCCCTCGCCACCAGTCCGCACTGCCAGCGACGTGTGTCCGCCACCGATTGCGTAAATGATGCCCTCGTGAGCAACCACGCTGGGGCAGACGTAACGGTGAATGCCGTCGGCTCGCCAGAGTTCCTGCCCGTCGCTGGGGGAGAGGCCAAGCAGCTTGCCCTGGATGCTGACAACCAGTTCGCTGGCTGTGCGATTTTTGACAATCAGTGGCGTATTCCAGGACGAACCAATGCCCTTGGTTTGCCAGAGCTGTTTCCCGGTTGCCTTGTCGAGTGCCACGATGGAGCCACTCTCGACGCTGGCATTGACGATCAGCATACTGCCGTGCAAGACAGGCGAGCAGCCGGATCCCCAGCCGCTGGTGCCCTCGCCAACGCTCGACTGCCATACCTGGTTGCCATCAAGGTCGAAACAGAAGACGCCCGACCTGCCGAAAAAGAGATAGAGGTGCTTGCCGTCGGTGGCCGGCGTGCTGGCCGCATAGCCATGATAAGCTCCCTCGCCCTGGTAATTGTGCTCGGGCAACTTGGGCTGCAGTGTCCGCTGCCACTGGATCTCACCAGACTTTCGATCCAGGCAAAGCAGGTGGCGTTGCAGCTTGTCCTGCTGACCCTGTCCCGCTTCCAGTCCGTAGCCGGAATAGCTGGTGATGAAGACCCTGTTGCCCAGCGTGACTGGCGTGGAGGCGCCAGGGCCAGGCAGCGCAGTATGCCACTTGATGTTCTCCGAGGAGGACCATTCAATTGGGACGTTCTTTGCGCTGGAGACTCCCATCCCAGCGGGACCGCGGAAGCCAGTCCAGTCGGCGGCAGTCAGCGACGTAGCGAAGAAAACAACGACAAGGCTCGTCAGGGTCAGGATCCGCATGGCACGACCTTTCTGGATGGTGTGAGGCGTTGTGAAAGTCAGCGTTACTCTTCTTCAATCAGGGCGTCGTCATATTCCTCTTCCAGCTTTCGGACCTGGTCGGAGAGCTCTTCGCTCTCTTCGACCATGCTGGAAATGTGCATTTCCCACTCGGTGCTCTCGGGCCGCAATGAATCCAGATCCAGCTCAAGCTGTAGGATCTTTGCCAGCCGCCGAGTGACGGCTTCGATGCAGAGTGGATTTCGGCCTTGCAGGTAACTGGGGATCTCGGCCACCAGGGATACCATTTCAATCTCCTTCAGAGCTGCTCTTGTCATCAGGAAACTGCTGAATGAGCCGGGGCCCTCGTAGCTGGTGCCGCCAATGGCAAAGACCTTCATTTCAGCCAGCAACTCAGGCGAGGAACAGGTGACGAACAGCCGTGGCTCGCGGGTATGCGGAACTGTGCCACCGAAGGACCCCACGAACAGGATTCGTTTAATCTTCGACTGCTCGCAAAAGTGGAAGATGTTTGCGGCGAACGCCTCCCAACGCATGTTGGGTTCCTTACCGACGAACAAAGCAATCCTTGCTGAGGGATGACAGAAAAACGTGTTGCTTGGCATCTCGGCTTTGGTTATCAGCCCATCCTCGATTTGGATGTGAGGCCGAAATAGAGCGGAGATTTCCATCGAGCCAGGGAAGTTGTAGATATAGAACGGCTCGGAATCGATCTCGGCAAGCGGCGTCGCCTCGAACAGATCGACAAGACGTTGGACAGTTCCGGTCGATACATCCCCGCCATCCATCCAGCCGGAAAAGGCCAGTACGAGGGTGCCACCATCAAGATCGGTGTCTTTGAGAAAACGGAGTGATAGCGAGTCGGGTTCCTGCATGAGGCTATGATAACGGATATTCGTAATTGGGGAAAACAGGCCGACCGGGCCGTTGAGTTGCCAGGCTGGATCATCGATAGTGGGAGTCGCTTTGAGCGTACGTCCACAGTTGCCCCAACAGGATCAGACGGCCATGACAACTCGACGAGATCATTTTCTGCCAGCGATTGCAGCCGGCCTGACAGTACTTGTCCTGCTGGCCGCTGCAGACGAGTCGCCGGCCCGCGAGCCACTGAAGATCTTCTTCATTTCGTCTTCCCTGGGGGAGGACCAGGGCCAGAGTTTTGGCAGCCTGTTTGAGATTCATGACTCGAACGGGACACTGGTCGCTGGGGCTGGATTTGCGGATGTCTATAACACTCGCTTCCGCAGTGACCGTCATACGCTGCAGTTCTTCGTGCGGGATCCAGCACACCGCCAGCGTTACAGCACGATGGACTTGCCGCATCCCGATATGGACATGGGTGTCTATCTGATGGGTGTCAATCAGGAACTGCGTGCCTGGACCAGTGCCAGGAGTAACCGTGTGCAGCGCTGGAATCCAGAGCAGCGAGAATGGATCAAGGAGACGGATGGTGGCATCGTGAACAGTGGCGACGGTGTGATGAGAGTCGGCGCGGGCGTCCTGCGTTTCCTTTCCAACAAGGCCACTTATGACGACCGTGTGATTCTCAGCCCGCCGGAGGTCGGCAGGTATTACAACTTCTACTACGCACTCGGCCACCTGTTCTTCTACCACGGGCAGCGCACGGACGAGGGTGGCTTCACGCGCGTCCTCGCCTGCCGCTGGAAACCGGGACAGGAGGGTGAAATCGATGTCAGCAAGGCGGTTGCCATTGAGGCCAAGTACGTGGGGGCAACTCCGTTTGCCTGGGGCCAGTACAAGGATCAGGTATTGACTGTCGATAATCAGGGTGGCGTGTACGTCTTTCAGCAGGATCGCTGGCGGATGCTGCTGGAGGCGGATGACCAGGTCAGCTACCAGGTCTACTCGATGACGAATTTCTATGATCGCCTCTACCTGGCCCAGTATCCGACCGGCAACTTGTTCGAGTACGACGGCAAGCAACTTGTCCGCAAACAGGACTGGCCACCCCGTGTGCCTGGCGTAGCGAAGAATGCCAGGGAAGCCCAGACGATGGCCATCTATGGTGGCGACCTGATGGTAGGTGTCTGGCCCTGGGCGGAACTCTGGCGGTACCAGCATGACACGGATAGCTGGCACAGCATGGGTCGTATGTTCAAACACCCCGCACTGCGCGCCGACCTGACCCATCCCTATGAAGAGCAAGCAAACCGACTGGATCTTGTCACGAATTTCTTCGGGCAACGGATCACGGGTATGGTCCCGATCGTCGAGGGTTTAATGATGTCGACGTCGGCCAAGGGGACCTATGAATGGAATCCAAAATTCGACTTTCTCAATGACCAGCAGCGACGCGAGTACGGGGCGGTCATCAAGCTGCAGCGGCCTGGCTGCCTGGCAGCCCAGATCCAGTGGACAGGTAAGCCAATCAAGTTCGACTTTCGTGTAACCCAGGACTCAATTTCTGTTTTCCAGGATGGCAAGCGGATCGCCATGACCAAGCATGACATGCCGTTGAAGTGGCTGAGTAGCACCGGGCTGAAGATGACGCTCGGTAAGGGAGCCTACGGCGACTTTAGCGGGTCGATTGGCAGAACCCTGATTACCGGCGAGGAGCGTTGATCGCCTAGCTCTCCAGGATCTCTGGATGCCGGCTTAGTAGAATTCGCTTGATCGCTTCCATGTGCAGTCCGGCCTGCTGATTTTCGTCGGCGATTTGCTGCTGGGTTTCCGCGCAGATTGCATCTGGAATGACCAACAGTGATTTGCCTGTTGATTGAGCCAGTACCTGGATCATGCAGGCTCGTTCCAGGTAGTAAAGATCGTCGAATGCCTCGGCTACCGAAGGACCGCTGACGACGACGCCATGATTAGCCATCATCAGGATGTCACGGCCTGCCATCATGGCTGCCAGTCGATCGCCCTCGGCGGCATCGAAAGCCAAACCGTTGTAGGTCCGGTCATAGGCGATACGGTCGTAATAACGCAGTGCGTTCTGGCTGCACCACTCGACCGTCCCACCCTCGCTGCAGCTGATCGCCGTGGTATAGGGCATGTGCGTGTGCATCACGCAGATGGCGTTTGGGCAGGAGAGATGGATCCGTGAGTGAATAAAGAAGGCACTCGGTTCTACCGGGTGTTCCCCTTCGACCAGGTTCCCTTCCGGATCGACGACCAACAGGTCCTTGAGCGTCAATTCCGACCAGTGCAGACCCTGGGGGTTGAGCAGGAAGCGGTCTGTCGTGCCAGGTACCAGCACGCTGAAGTGGTTGCAGACTCCCTCGCTGAGTCCCTCCAGTTGCGCCCATCGCAGGGCTGCCAGCAGATCCAGCCGAGCCTGGAAGACGGGGTCGGGGTTGGCCAGAGCTGCCGCCACCTGCGGACTCAGCCGGTCTGTCGTGGTGAGTTGTGAGGCGTTCATTTGGTCATCAATAGCCATTGTGTAGCCGGCGCGTCTGGACGTGCTATTTTGAGTCAGGAAGGGCCGAGGTCGCTCCCGTGGAGACCTTGTCCACCGTGAAGGTCAAGACTCCGGTCTTCTTGCGATTTCCTGTATCCACTTTGAATGCCAATACAGCCTGTGCGACACCAAATGGCACTTTGTCGTGGGTACGGAACTCAGTATCCATTTTGAGTTTGAATTCGTCCTGGTAGTCGTCACCGTCACCTTCCGTTGCAGCTTCTGTGTAAACAGCCGTCCCTTTGAAGCCAGTCGTTTCCAACGTGCCGAGACCGGTCTCCAGCGTGGTAACCTCGAGTTTCTTGGCATCCTTGACGGGGCTACCGAGCAGGACGGGCAAGGGGCCACCACGAGTTGAAGCGGCTTGCTTGTCTTCCACGGCTGGACCATCACCCTGTTTGCGATACGCCTTGACCAGATGACCAATCGGATTGCCACCCTTCTTGAGTTGCGCCTCAGGAATCAGCAGCTTGTGAAATTTGTCCCGACGCATCTCTCCAACTTCCGTCAGGAAAGCGACCTCGATCCAGCGGCAGGCCTTGCCCTCGTGCTGGACCTTGCCAACGGAGCTGATCGTCAGGGCCATCTTGAAACCGGCCGGCGGCGGATTCTCGCCGCTGATCTTAACACTGTAGCTGACCTTGGTGCCGTCCTCAGGCAGTTTCAGGAAGAGACCATCGGCATCGGCCGAGGAAGCCAGCATGACCAGTGAAACAGCAAGCAGAACCGCCAGCTTGAGAGACTTGTACATGAAACATCCCTGGCAATGGACGGACGATTGGAAGCAGAAACCAGTCTAGCATCTTTTCTCTGGCAAGGGCGTGCGTTCCAGCTCGCGTGCTGGTCCGTTCGTATTGCACTTTGTGAAATATCGGTCTTCCGCGTAATATTGATCGGACAGAAAGTGAGCCAGGATTACAATTGCGAGGATGAGCTATGGGTGACCACGCCAGCACGATTATTGCCATTGCCGTGATCTCTGTTGTCATCATTGCGCTGGTGGCATTTTTTGTTCTCCGCGCTATGAAGGGTTCGCTGGTGCTGCGTCTGAACGAGCATCAAGTTGCCCCGGACGGCACGTTTTCCGGTACCGTCGAATTGACATGTCGAAAGCCGATTGAAGGAAATCGCCTGATTGTCACTTTGATTGGCAGAGAGCGTATTGAGGAGAAAACCAAGGAAGGGACGAAGACCAGGAACCGGGAGTTTTACCGCGATGAAGAGGTGCTGGAATCGGCCCGAGACTATGAGGCGGGATTTGAACAGACTTACGAATTTGAAATCGCCGCACCCTCTGCGAAAAACGTGCAGGCTGCAGCTTCCCCGCTCGGTAAGATGATGGAAATGGGCATAGAAATGCTGACTGGCCGCGACCGTGACCTGTCCTGGAAGATTGAGGGTCGGCTGGATGCCAAGGGGCTGGACCTGGTTCAATCAGAAAAAGTGAGGATCACTTTCTTCTAGGAAATCAGGTCCTGCACGACCCTGCCGTGGACATCAGTAAGGCGGAAGTCGCGGCCCTGGAACTTGTAGGTCAGCCGCTGGTGGTCGATGCCAAGCAGGTGCATGCTGGTCGCCTGCAGGTCGTGAACATGGACGCCGTTTTCGGCGACGTTGTAGCTGAAATCGTCGGAGGCACCATAGCTGGAGCCACCCTTGATGCCGCCCCCCGCCATCCAGATACAGTAATTGCGGGGATGATGATCACGGCCGTGGGCTTTCTTGTTGTTCATGTCGCCCTGGCAGAAGACGGTGCGACCGAATTCCCCGCCCCAGATGACGAGCGTCTCGTCCAGCAAGCCACGCTGCTTGAGATCCTTGACCAGAGCAGCAGAAGGCTGATCGGTATCGCGGCACTGGACCGCCAGTTGGGTTGGCAGGTTGCCATGTTGATCCCAGCCGGCATGCATCAGCTGGATAAACCGTACCCCCTTTTCCGCCAGCCGCCTGGCGAGCAGGCAGTTGTGAGCGAAGGAGCCACGTCGTGTCACGTCGGGTCCATAGTCGTCCAGCACATGCTGTGGCTCGGTCGTGATGTCCGTTAGCTCTGGCACCGACGCCTGCATCTTGTAGGCCATTTCGTACTGGGCGATCCGGGTCAGGATTTCCGGGTCCGCCACTTGCTGGTACTTGAGCTGGTTGAGGCCCGCCAGGTCATCCAGTAATCCGGCTCGGAGTGTCCGTTTCAATCCGGCTGGGTTGGAGAGATACAGCACGGGATCGCCGCTGCCCCGAAACTTCACTCCCTGGTGACGGGTAGGCAAGAAGCCGCTGCCCCAGTACCAGTCGTAAAAAATCTGGCCGCAGGACGCTTCTTTGTCACGTGAGGTCATCACGCAGAACGTCGGCAACTCGTTGCTCTCACTTCCCAGGCCGTAGGAGAGCCAGCTGCCAAAGCTCGGTCGGCCAGGCATTTCTGAACCGGTTAACAGGAAGGTGATGGCCGGAGCATGGTTAATCGCCTCGGTGTACATGCTGCGAACGATACAGATATCGTCTGCGATTGAGGCGGTGTGTGGCAGCAAGTCACTAATCCACTGGCCACTTTCACCCCGCTGCTGAAATTTGGCGATACTCGGCAGCACCTTTTGCGATTTACCCTGGGTCATTGTGGTCAGCCGCTGGCCACCCTGAACGGAAGCTGGCAGATCCGTGCCGCGCAGCTTCTCCAGGTCCGGTTTGTAATCGAATGTATCGACCTGTGTGGGAGCTCCGTTCTGGAAAAGGTAGATCACGCGTTTTGCCTTGGCCGCAAAGTGGGGCAGGCCGGGCAGTCCCGCTTGGCTGTCGTCGCCAGCCGCCAGTCCCTGGCCCAGCATCGACGCCAGCGCGGCGGTACCGATACCGCTGCTGCTGCGTCCAAAAAAGTGACGACGTGTGATCAGCTGATCGTGTTCTTGGCGTGGATCCATCGGTCTCGTCTCCAGCGAATTGTTGCCGGCTGGCAGCTACTCGCGCGTCAGGGCCTCGTCTGTGTTCAGGATGATATTCAACACGTTGCCATAAGCGGCCAGTTCAGCAGGATCAAGCCCCTCGGCAACAGGTCGTTCACCAATTCCTACATAGGCAATGGCGTCGTCGGCATTCTCACGGTAATACAGCAGCGCCCGCTGGAGGGCGCGATCCAGCAGTTCCATCTCTGCTTTGGATGGCGCCCTGCTGGTTGCCATCCGGAATGCTGTCGCCAGTCGTCTGTCCGCCTGCGGATGCTGCTGCATCACTCGCTCGGCGAAAACCCGCGACGCTTCTATAAAGGTCACATCATTGAGCAGCGTGAGCGCATGCAGCGGTGTGTTGGTCCGACTGGCTCGCACGCTGCAGAGCTTTCGATCGGCCTCATCAAACATGTTTGGCGGTCCCAGTGAACGCCGCCAGAAGGTGTAGAGGCTGCGTCGATAAAGTTTCTCTCCGCTATCGGCGCTGTAGGTGATTTTCCCAAAGCTAAAGTCAGCCCACAGTCCTGCCGGCTGGTAAGGCTTGACCGAGGGGCCGCCGATGGCCGGATTCAGCAGGCCGGAGAGCGACAGTGCCTGGTCACGTATGACATGGGATGGCAGCCGGTATCGGGGAGCTCGCGCCAGCAAACGGTTGTACGGGTCACGCTCGACCAACTCGGCCCGGCTGTGCGACTGTTGCCGGTAGCAGGCGCTATTGAGTATCAGTCGAATCAGCTGTTTGGTATCCCAGCCATGCTCCATGTAACGGGTGGCAAGCCAGTCGAGCAGGGCAGGGTGGCTCGGCAACTCACCCTGGGATCCGAAGTCCTCGCTGGTACGGACCAGGCCCGCGCCGAAGAACGCTTGCCAGATTCTGTTGACAGCCACTCGTGCCGTCAGCGGGTGATCGCCAGAGACCAGCCAGCGGGCCAGGGCCAGCCGGTTCGCGGGCGCGTCGTCAGCAAGTGGCGGTAGACTGGCGGGCACGTCGGGATGGATCAAACCCTCGTCCTTGCGGAGAGCGTCGTAACGCCCCATGGTCAGCATGTAGGTTTCGCGCGGATTTTTCCGGTCACGCATTACCATGGTCGTGGCATACTTGTCGCTCAAACGATCAAGCTCAGCGCGGCGCAGGGTGATCTGCCGTGCGGCCTCACGGTACTGCTGAGTCTGCTGCCGGTGGTATTTCGATAGATCATCAGCCTGCTGCTCATTCCATGTTGATACAGGCTGACGCAGGATCTCGACAATACTGGCCGGTGGAGCGAGGGGAGTCTCGAGGCCGAACTCTGAATCCGAGCCGGCGGAAAGTCGGAAATATCCCAGCAGATGGTCGTCGTGCTTGGACTGCTGCCTGAGGATAATTGTCAGGGTACTACCGGCGACGACCTGCAGCGGAGATTCCAGATAGAAAACTGCCTTGCGGTTCTGGGCCGTATTAATCTCGCCTTCCCAGACTCCCCAGCCCTGTTCGGCCGATGGATCGAGTGCCGAGGATACGTTGAGGTCATCCTGGTTGAAGTCGGCGACAGTCCGGCTGAATTTCAACTGCATCGGCTCTCCGCCGGGCGGCGTGAGACTGGCTTCAAAACTGGTCAGCACAAAGTTGGCCTTGCGGCCGGGTCCCTGGTATTTCAGCCCCCGGCTTGTCAACGCTTCAAGTCGAATCGCCGCCAGCAACTCCGCTGCCGGCTTGATGGTGACGGTGTAGTCATCTCGCTGGGGAAATGTCCCGGATACAAAGACCGCCCCGCTGGGCTCCACATTGACCGCCGCGCCGCCACTTGTCGTGGCCGCATCCGGATGCAGGATCTGCCAGCCTGATATCCGATCCTTGTCTGTCAGTTCGCCTTGCAGGCGACGGATCCACTCGGCACGCGACTCGGCGAGCTCGCTGTACGAACGTCCTTGTATCGACTCCTGCTCGACAATCTCCCCGTCCAGTTGCTTGATCCGCTGACGTTGTTCCAGCGTGGGTACATTTATCACCGGCTTGGCATTGCCGCCGGCGTCGACGCTGCCAGATTCTTCGATGTGGTTGAAGTAGGAATAGAGCTGATAGTACTCGCGCTGGCTGACAGGATCGAACTTGTGGTCATGGCAGCGGGCACAGCCAACAGTCAGTCCCATCCAGACCGTGGAGGTGGTTTCGGTGCGGTCAAAGACATACTCCACCCGATTCTCCTCGGGGATCCGCCCACCCTCGCCATTGAGCGGGTGGTTGCGGTTGAATCCGCTGGCGACCAGCTGATCCAAGCTTGGGTTTTCCAGCAAGTCGCCTGCCAGCTGGTCAACGGTGAACTTGTCAAAAGGCATGTTGTCATTGAAGGCCTCGATGACCCAGTCTCGCCAGAACGACATCGTCCGCGTGCGGTCGCCCTGGTATCCATTGGTGTCGCTGTAGCGGGCTGCTGCCAGCCAGTGCCAGGCCATGTGCTCGCCAAACTGGTCGGCGTCCAGCAACCTGTCCACCAGTTGCGGGTAGCGGAATTCAGATGAGTCTGAAAGGAAGGCGTCGAGTTGCTCGAGCGTCGGCGGTAGACCGGTCAGGTCGAGGTAGAGCCGACGAGCCAGGGTCTCAGGTCCGGCTGCGGCCGAGGGAGCGATCTTCTCTTTCTCCAGGCGGGCCAGGATGAAGTTGTCGATCTCGTTGCGAGGCCAGCTCTTGTTTCGGATGGCGGGAGGCTTTGCCGCAGTCGGTGGTACCAGCGACCAGTGGCGAGAAAAATCGGCTCCCTGGCGAATCCATCGAGTTAGCAGTGCCTGGTCTTCACGGCTCAGCGTCTTGTCGCTATCCGCTGGCGGCATGCGGACATCTGGGTCTGTGGATGTGATCCGATGGATCAACTGGCTCTGACTTGGCTTGCCGCGCACAATGATCCGCCGCTGCTCGTCCGAGAACAGGTCCTGTTCTCGGTCCAGTCGCAAGTCCGCCTGTCGTGCTTTGGCGTCCGGTCCGTGGCACTGGAAACAGTAGCTGGACAGCAGTGGCCGAATCTGGCGGTGAAAGTCAACCGGCTCGGCGGCGCCGAGCGATGCCGGTATGGCAAGCAGAAGGCCAACTGCCGTTGCCAGGATAATACGTGCTGCTTTCATGGAGTCTCTTGAAGAAGATTCCGTGGTGTGGTGTCAATCCTTATCGTATCCCATCGCCCACTCCCTGCAATCGAAAGCCGATCGTGAGCGGCGATTCCTAGGGTTGGTCGGCATCGTACCCCCGGATAGTCGTTTCGCTCCGCAACGACTTCTGATCGACGAGCTGATAGGCCGAAAGTCTCCAACCATCGTCTGCGGCCTTGATCGTCAGCACCGCCTGGTACTGGTTTTCCCGCTCGTGGATGTGGCCCCAGTGCTCGACCATGCCCGTCACCCGCCATGTTGCCAGGTACTGGAATGATCCGCGTTCGGCCTGCTGGAGTTTGCCAACGGCCGGGGCAACGTTCTTGACGCGAGCAATCGCGCCGCCCTGTTCTGCCACCAGCAAGGACCGCTTGGTCTGCAGGAATAACTGTCTCAAGAGCGGACCCTCGACGCTGGTCGCCATAGCATCGTAAACACCGGCGTCCCCTGTTTGCTGAAAGCTCTGATAGACATTCCGCAGCAGGGCAGTGCTGATTGCCGACGCTCTCTTCGCATCCGGTCGGATCACACGGCCCTTGCTTATGCCATTGGTGATGGGCCGAATGTCGATGTCCGGAACAGCATCCTTGCCGGTACGCCAGTTGAGCTGGTTGCGATCCTTGACAAACAGGTGCTCCTGGCTGGGTCGGTCAAATGCCAGCAGGGTTGATTGCAGGAAGGTGGCGTAGGGGTTGAAGGACTCCCAATGAAAGTCGACCTGGCGGGGAGTTGTCTTTGTTCGATAGCTGAGGATAATACCGACGCGAGCCTGGTAGATACTGACTGTGCGAGCCGGGGCGTTGAGTGCAAAGTCGCGGATGTCGAGTCCGAAGAAGTTCAGTCGGGTTAATCGTGCGCTGCTGGTCTGCCCGTTAATTACGACCGGGTTTCGATCCAGGAAGTAATCGGCGATCCGATCACGGACAGCCTGTTGTTCCTCGACAGTCACGAATTCCGGGTCAGCCCGCGGTACCTTAAGCCAGGACTCAAGTGTCAGCAGCGGCACAAGGATCTCATGGCGAACCTCGCGCGGCGTGATGTAAATGAACGAATAGAGGCCACTGTAACTGGTGATGCCGAGTCGCTGGCGGAATTGTTGCTGGCGTTGCTCGCGGTACTGGGCCAGCGTCATCGTCCGCCGTGGCGGATTCTTCCAGTCGATTTGGTAACTCACCGGTCGGGCTGCCGGGATCTGACGGGAACGATCAATCAACACGCCCTCTTGCAAGACCACAAGGTCCAGCTGAGCTGGCAAGACCGGTGTGGCTCCGCCAAGTTGTTGGGCAACGGTGATCAGCGTGAGAGGATGGTCAAGTGCACAGCGCAGATGGTAACGGACGACGCGCGCCTTCAATTCAGATTGCAGCACGCCCCGCTCCGGAATACCCGTCAGATCCAGCTTGTCATGCAGACTCTTCAGTCGCTGGCCCTCATCATCCACCAGCTGGATGCCATCAAGGATGAACTGTTGATGACTCTCCGCAGCCTGCCGCAGATTGGCGGATGGAAAGTAAAAGTCCTTGCCCGCTTCGATCTTGTAAAACAGCACCAGGTCTTCCAGCATCACTTCAACTTCCACCCGGATATGGTCCGGATGGACATCGACTATGGCGCTGGGAAGTGAAATCGGGTGTGCAGATACAGGCCTGGCTGCCCAGGGCGCCAGCAGTAGGGCCAAGATCAGGAGTGAGCGGAAATAGCTGGTCACTGGCTCCCCCCTGCTCCCTGTCTTGCCATCTCCGTCCATTGGCTGTTATCTGCCTGCCGAGTCCACCGCTGACCGCTAGGGGACGGTGACCATCGCTTCCACCCAGCGATTGAAATGCATGCCGTCTGAATGAACGTCCGCGGTGACCAGGTGAGTGCCGCTTTGGCTGTTAACCTGGATGCGAAGGGTTACCGCACCTGATGCTCCTGCCGCAAGAGTAACGCTCTTACTGGAAGACAGCAGCTGCATTCCCTCGGGCATGTGCGGCGTGACTTCGAATTTCCGACGACGAGGCGAGTGATTTGTGATCCGCACCTGGATTTCCGTCGTGCTACCTGGCTCGACTGTGCTTCCATACGGATAGCCGACAGCCCACTGCTCATCGATCCCGTAATTTGGATTGTCCCAGGGAAACAGTTCCTTCAGCATGTTGCGGCGTGCACGGTAGCGGCTGATCAAGTACAGCATCTCGTCATCGTTAAAGCGGAACACGTGCGGAATGTGCTGGTTGATGATCCAGTAGTCCTGACGCATTCGCTGCAGCTTCTTCAGGCACAACAAATAACCCTGATCCTCACCCACCAGGTTGCGATTGAGGACGCAATAGTCGTCCACGCCCGACGGCGAAAAAGCATCACCGATAAAGAAGACCGGCTTTTCGTCGGGCCGCCGCACCAGCAGGCCGCCATGGTAGATCGTCTGGCCAGGATAGAAGTGGAATGTCAGCTGGTATTCCTTCCATCGCATCGACTGACCGTTGCGTACCGACTTGAGATTGGTGATCGCATTGGAAGTCATCGCCGGCATGTGGAAGGCCGCCGGATTGACCAGGATGTCGGCGTACTCCTGGGTGGCATAGACCGGGCACTTGTATTTCCTGGATGCTGCCTCAACCATGTCGGTGTGGTCATCGTGAAAGTGTGTCACGAAGATTCCGTCGACACCGCTGATCATGCCCGATTCGATCAACTGGTCGATACCATCGATAACTCGCTGATTGCCACAATCGAGCAGGAAGCCTCGACCGGAATCGGAGATCAGCAGGCGGCTGGTCGAGTTGACCCAGATCCACTCGGGCGTGTCCTGGTAGTGGGAATATTCCATCAGCGTGACCGGGAAGCCTTTTTCCAGGATGCGGTCGGCACAGATCTGCATCCGTTCACGCTTGAAGTACCAGTGCAGGGCATTGGTTGAGAGATAACTTCGATAGAGTGCCTTGACTCGCAGGATCAATTTGTTGATCGCTGCTGCCGGATCAGTAATCACTGGGCCACGGGCCGGCACCAGGATGTCCGGCTGGTGCGAGGCAACCAGCTCCAGGCTCTCGATCAGCTGTGACAGCCGGCCGCCGTAGCCGTGGTATCCACGCACCTGGGCATCGGGAATGGCATCCTGAAAGCTGAACAGGTCTACCAGCTGTCCGTCGCCGTAGATCAAGTCGCCGGTGAAGGCGATCTTCTTGCCGTCCACGTCCGTCAGATAAGTCACGCTGCCACGAGTATAACCAGGTGTTTCGAGAACGAGGAAAGTCAGGTCGCGCCAGCTGACCGTGCTGCCCTGTTTGACCCAGAGGTCGACATCGAGCGGTGAGCCCAGGATCCGAGTCGACTGCTGGTCATAGTCGTGAAATCGATTGGCGGTGAAGGCAGACCAGAATGCACCCGGATCGGCGATCAGGTCCTGCTCTGATTCGGGTGCAACGGCGCTGGCACCGTTGCCGACTGCTCGTCGAGCGGCCCAGACAACGTCCCGGCGATGATGTGTGAGCAACACCCGTTCCACAGCCGGATCGGCGTCTGCCGGTACTCCGTAAACGGCGAGCCGATTGCTGTCCCGCTGGATCAGCACGCCGTTGATCGGTCCATGCGTAACCGAGATACTCGGCGTCACCTCTTCAGCAGCGATATCGCCGACCGGAATACAAGCTAGTGAGAGCAATAGGCAGCTAATTGTGATGATGGCGCGCATGGTATTCACTGATTCGATTGTGGGTTGGCAACGGTCCGTATTTTAGCACAGGCCACTGGAAAGCCGAGCATCTTGGCCTGCAGAACAGCAGCGAACGGCCTGGCCGAGGTTGCGTTACAATGCGGGAATGATCCAGGCCAGCAATCTTTCCTACATGTATCCGGACAGTACTTTCCAGTTGCAACTGGCCGACTGGAATGTGTCGCAGGGTGAACAGTTGGCCATTGTTGGTCCCAGTGGTTCAGGCAAGACCACTCTCGTGAACCTGTTGGCCGGGATACTGCGCCCTAGCGAGGGCCAGCTGCGAGTCGGCCAGTGGCAGCTTGATGAAATGTCAGAACGCCAGCGGCGGGCAATGCGGGCCAGCTCGATTGGCCAGGTGTTCCAGGACTTTGAGCTGATCGATTACCTGACCGTCCAGGAGAACGTCCTGCTGCCGTACTTGATAAATGGCAGCCTGACTCGGACGGCTGACGTGGACAGGCGAATTGAGTCACTTGCCGATCGGGTTGGTATCCAGTCGTTGCTGTCACGCCGGCCCGGCAAGCTGTCGCATGGAGAGCGACAACGAGTTGCAGCGATCCGAGCGTTGGTGGCCGAGCCACAGCTTGTCCTGGCCGATGAACCGACAGCCAGCCTCGACGCGGAAAACAAATTCCAGCTGCTGGAGTTGTTAAGTGATAGCTGCCGCGAGCTGGCTGCCACGCTGGTCATTGTTACCCATGATGAAGCGGTTGCAGACAGAATGGAATCGCGTTTGGACCTGTCGTCTCAGTTGGCAGCGAGGGTCTGAGTTATGGCACGCCTGTTCTTGCTGGCCCGTCGTTCGATCAGCTTTCATCGATATCGCTCGGCCATTATTGCGCTCTGCCTGGGAGTAACAATAGCCCTGCCAGTCAGCGTCCGTGTGATGGTCTGGCGGTTCCAGCAGCAGGTGAGTCAGCGAGCTGAGGCAACTCCGCTGGTCATCGGGCCACGAACCAGCCGTTTTGACCTGGTCTTGCACGCGCTCTACTTCCAGTCGGACGTGCGGGGGCGATTAAAGATGGAACTGCTGGACGAGGTTGCAGATGGCCTGGCTGCACGGGCCATCCCACTGCATGCCGGGCACCGGGCCCAGCAACAGCCGGTGGTGGGAACGACGGCGGATTACTTCGCGTTTCGGCAGCTGGAGTTAGCGAGTGGCCAGGACTGGCAACGGCTGGGCGATTGCCTGCTGGGTGCCAGTGTCGCTCGTCGCCTGCAACTGCAAACCGAGGATAGTCTCCTGACCGATCCGTTGGATCCGTTCAATATCGTTGGTACGGCGCCGCTCAAGATGCGAGTTGTTGGTTTGCTTGCCGCCAATGGATCGGCGGACGACAACGCTGTTTTTGTGTCCCTGGAAACTGCCTGGGTGATCGAGGGCATTGGCCATGGCCATCAGAATGTCGAACAGGAACAGCACGGGCAACTCGGGATGTCTGCGTCGTTCACTGAAGTGACCGATAACAACCTCGATTCGTTTCACTTTCATGGCAGCCGCTCGTCGTTTCCGTTGACAGCGATCCTGGCGGTTGCCGAAAATCCTCGTCAGGCGACTTTACTGGAAGCTCGATTCCTGGATCCGGAGTCGACGGTTCAATCGCTGCGTCCAGTCGATGTGGTTGAGGAAATGATGGGGCTGGTGTTTCGTGCCCAGCAGTTCTTCGATCTGCTGGCGGTCCTGATGGCAGCCGTTACGATTGTGCTGCTGGGACTGGTGATTGCCCTCTCCCAGCGGCTGAGAGCACGTGAGATGCGGACGATGGTCAAGATCGGCTCCAGCCGGTCGCTGACATTCTGGCTGCAAGCGACCGAACTGGGTCTGCTATGCCTGGCTGGGCTGCTGTTTGCAGCTGCCCTGGTAGCAATCTCCATGGGCCTGCTGCCACAATTGATGGATCGAGTGATCAGTGCTTAGGAGTTTTTAACGTGACGACCGAGAGAGAGCTTTATCCCGAGCTGCCTGCCGAATTGCGGCGGCTGACGCCACGGTCGTTAATTCGATTCGTTGGCCCGGGCTTGATCATCGCGTCGGTGACAATTGGCAGCGGCGAGTTGGTGCTTGCCTCTCGAGGCGGTTCGGTATTCGGATACACCATGCTCTGGTGTTTCCTCGTGGCAGGTATTTTCAAAGCGATCCAGGTTTATTCGTCAGGGCGATACCTGGCCTTGACTGGAGAGCACCCGATGACCAGCTGGGCCCGAATGCCGGGTCCACGCTACTGGTTTCCACTGCTGATCGCCTTGCCAACTGTGCTGGTGATGCCGATCGCCTTTTCGGGTATCAGCGAAATTCTGGGTGGCTATATCCACGAGCTGACTGGCGGTACCAATCAAGGGGCTGCCGTCGGACCATTTGAGCACCAGGAGTTTTGGGAAAATGTCTGGGCTGCCTGTGTCATCTCGGGTTGTTTCCTGCTGGCACTCTATTCCACCCTGACCATGCTCGAACGAGTCAGCGTGGTCGTGCTGGGTATCCTGCTGGTCTGTGTGATCTGTTCGGTGGTCGTAAGTCAGCCCGACCTGCCAGCCTTTTTCCAGGGATTACTGGTGCCTCAGGTGAATGATTATGAGCCCTGGGTGACAGAGGCTTCCAAGGAGTTTGTCGGTCGCAGTCCGTGGTTGGAAGTTGCCCTTTACCTGACGGCAGTCGGTGGTGGCACTTACGACTACGTCGGCTATATCGGCATGATGCGGGAAAAGAAGTGGGGACTCTCTGACCGTGGTGTTACGAGCCGCGAGCAGATCGCAGCGGCCATTGAACAGCAGGGAGCTGACGGCGAGCAGCAACTGGAGCGAGCCCGGAAGTGGACGCGAGCGCCGCTGATCGATACATCGTTTTCATTCGCCATCGTGATACTGGTGACCCTGCTGTTTGCCGTGCTGGGTAGCGAACTGCTGCATTCACGCCAGCAGGTGGTCGATAACGCGAGACTGTTGTCGCAACAAGAAGTATTCCTGACCGAACTCAGTCCGTCGCTGAAATGGGTCTACCGGTGCGGCGTGTTCCTGGCATTCATTGGGACACTGTATGGAGCATTTGCGATCTACCAGCAGACGGTGGTCGAGAGCGTCAGAGCATTACGGAACAAGGAACTGACGGCAGGCCAGGAGACGACAATCAGACGGGCCACGCTAGCCTATTGCTTTCTGGGAGGTCAGGTGATGATGTGGCTGCCACAGACTGTGGCGGGGAATGTGATTGAACGGATGACATTTGGAGCCATTATCGGCGGCGCCGCCTCCTGCGGCCTGTGGTGCATTGCCATGCTCTGGAGTGACCGGCGCGGCTTGCCAGCAGCGCTGCGAATGCGCTGGCCGCTCTGGCTGATGACTTTACTGGGTGGAATTGTCATGACGGTACTTGGGGTCTGGGCATTGATCGAGTATTGTCTGCCTGCATCATAGAACTGCTGAAGGAGCGAATCAGACCGTGAAGATTTCCGATTTCAAGCTGCACAGATTGCACGTGCCATTACGCGAGACAATTGGTGACTCCCAGGTTCGTTTTGACGATCACTGGATGACGATCGTCGAATTAGAGACGGACGACGGACAGACCGGCGTTGGATGGGATATTCAACAGGGCGTGCCGACCGCCAGCCAGGCTGACCAGGAAGCGGTTTTTCGGCATTCCAGCTGGCCCACGATCGAAGGCCACAATCCACTCTCGCTGGCCCTGCGGATCTCCCGCCCGCGCGGCGGTAATGTGGGTGTTGGCTTTCGTCCGATCACGGTGGAAACTGCTCTCTGGGATCTGGCCGCCAAGCAGATAGGCTTGCCCCTCTACAAGGTGCTGGGTGGAGAAAGCCCCGAGGTCAGAGCCTATGCAAGCACGCTCGACTTTCATCTCTCTGACCAGCAGTTTCGCGAGAAGCTGGAGAACTTTCACCAGCTCGGATTCCGGGCAGTGAAAATCAAGGTCGGCCATCCTGACCTGCAGTGGGATCTGCGGCGGATGGGAATTGCCGTCGAAGTGATGGGACAGGGTCAGCCGCTGATGATCGACGCTAACGAGGCCTGGTCGGTCAAGGAGACGATGCTGAGAATGCATGCCTATCGGGATGCCGGCTTCGAGATCTACTGGATTGAAGATCCAATTACCCGCGATGACTATGACGGTTATGCGCGACTCTGTGCTGAGCTACCGTTTTCCCGGGTCAACACAGGCGAGTACCTCGGTTACTCAGGCAAGCGACGTCTGATTGAATCCCAGGCGGTCGACGTCGTGAACATTCATGGCTCGATTGGCGTGTCTCGTGATGTCGCGCGGTTGGCTGCGGATTATGGCGTGCCGGTGTCGCTGGGCAACACAATCATGGAAATCGGTGTGCATCTGGCAGCCAGTCTGCCGGAATGCCTGTTCCTGGAATTCTCGGATCTTCGCTGGAACGAGCTGGCAGTGGAACCGATCCAGTTTCGCGATGGGATGGCCATCGCCCCGGACCGGCCGGGCCATGGGATTGAACTGGACCGAGAGCGGCTGGCACATTACGCAGTCGCGGGCGACTAGAACCGCCGCAGATTCAACCGGCCAGTAACTCGGCAAACGCCGCGCGGAACTTGTCGACCTTGGGTGCGACGACCGCGGCGCAGTAACCCTGGAAAGGATTCCGGCGGAAATAGTCCTGGTGGTATTCCTCGGCTGGATAGAACACGCCCAGTGGAGCTACTTGCGTGACGATTGGACTGTCCCAGCTGCTGGAATTGTCGAGCAATTCGATCGCCTGCGTGGCAACGGTCTGCTGCAGCTCGTCGTGGCAGAAAATTGCCGAGCGATATTGCGTGCCGACGTCGTTGCCCTGGCGATTGAGCGTTGTCGGGTCATGGACGCGAAAGAAAACTTCCAGCAACTGCTGAAAACTGACGGTCGACGGATCGTATTCCAGCTGGCAGACTTCGGCGTGATTCGTCGTGCCGCTGCAAACCTGCTCGTACGTTGGGTTGGCTGGATCGCCACCGGTGTAGCCGGAAATAACCGCCTGGATTCCAGCCAGCTGCTGGAAGACGGCTTCCAGGCACCAGAAACATCCACCGCCGAAAGTCGTTGATTCAGTACTCATGCTGTTGCCGTTGTCTTCAAGGTCACGGTTGTGAATGCAGTCGCTGGTCGGATAGGTCAAGCATATACATGATCTGGTTGTAGTCGTAGCGGGGCGTCTGGTCGGGGTTGCCGGAAAAAGTGTGTGTGTAAGTTCCCTCGAAGTAGATCAGCTGCCCGCCGCGCTGGTCAAACATGGGATGCTGCTTGGGGTTATAGAAGCTGTACTTGTCGTGTGTCACGATCTTGATCGCTGCCGACCATGGCCCCTCAGGGATTTCTGCCTCGGCATACCAGACCTCGCCAAGTAGCGAACTGCCAAAAGTCTCCAGCCCGATCATGATCCAGCGTTTTCGGTACGGGTTCCAGTTGATCGAACCGCTATGGATCTGGACGGCCTTGTCTGAGTTGGCATCGGCCAGTCGCAGCGGTGATTCGCTGGCCTTGATCTGGTTCGACTTGATTAGCTGTTGAATTCGCTGGGAAGTTAATCTCAGGCCAGCTCGCTTCCAGGAATAGACAAGCGTGCCGGTGTCGTCTCGCTGGACTTTCAATTCGTCAGCAGAGCTGCCGATCGCCAGGCAATTGTAGGCCTCGTACTGAGCTGGATCCCGGACCGCTGCCAGCGTGGCTGGTACCCGGACCTGGGGGAGGGGATTGCCGTAGTAGATATAGTCCTGGCCGTTCACGCTGTGCGGGAAGGGATGTCCGTAGGGCATCAACTCGTGCTCTTTGTATTCTCGCAGATGCGTGAACTGTTCCGTCTCGTCATCGAACACCACCAGGCCGCGGCGATATATAGTTAGCGGTGGCTTAACCTTGACGTACATGGCGAACATATTCTGACTGCCGTCCTGGCCCTCGACGACCGTCAATCCGTTGATCCAGGTAGGTCCCCTGCCGGGCATTTCTGCAGTCGGTTTGGCGAACCCCTGCTTCCCAAGGAAGTATTCCAGGTTGACCCCGCTGGAGGGATCCAGGCCGCCCTTGCCGGGCAACTGGGAAATCGCACCGGGAACGTGAAAATTACCCAGTGGATACTCCGGCTTGTTGGTGTCACCCCAGAACCAGTAGATCTTTCCCTTGTAGACGGCGTTGACCACGCTGTCGCTACCGAACACGCGACCGTTGATCAAGGGTTGCCTTGTTGGAGCAGAATCTCCGACCAGCAGGCTGTCACGATAGATTCCGTTTCCGGTGACTCGATATAGTCGCTGGGCGATATTCGTGCGTTCCACTTCCAGCGTCGCTTCGCCACCAGCTGTAATTCGCAGGCGCCGACCACGATAGCCAAAGCCATCCTTGCGGAACTCGTATCCATGGCTGCTGACATGAAAGTAGATGTCGGTTCCGACCAGGCCCGGTTCGTCAATCGCCACAATACCGTTGCTGTCGGTGTAGTGACGGACCTTGTCGACCCGCCTCAATTCCACCAGCGGTACACCACGACGGGTTTCTCGGTCGATCACCTGGATCTTGAAGAAACGATCATCTCGCTGGGCAGCAAGATCCACGCTGCCGGCGAACGACAGGACAACGGCCAGGTAGATAAGTCGACGCAGGATGGCGTTGTCTCTCCGCGTGGTGCTATTTTCCATAACGCTTGAACTCCATCGGTTCATCCTGGTCGAACAGATCAAGTCCGGTTTCGCTCAGCACCCGCCGCAACTGGGCCGGCGACGCAGTGATCGTGCCGCTTTTGTGCTGGGTTTCAACACCGTTCTTGTCGCGTTCGGTGCGAATCACCACCTCACCGTCCATACGGCCCTGTTCAATCGCCTCGATCACCTTGTCCTCGTCCATCAGCAGCACTTGGAGCCGACCCTTGCGTGTGAACTCATAAGCCGCGATCACATAGTTGACTTTGTCGTCGTCGACCTGCTGCCAGCTAATGAAACTCTGCTCGCCAACCTTACTCGTGAAAAGCAGATTCCGCTCAATTTCCAGTTCCTTTTCACCGTTGATTTCCACGTAGATCGATTCCATCGTGGCCTTGGTGTCTGGCTTGCGAGCGACCGTAAAGGGCGGCGGCGGAGGGTCGTCTCGATCTGCATCCTCGTGGATCACCTGCCAGTACCCGACAAGCTTCTCGTCAACTTCACTGGTCTCGTCATCCGAGAGCGGATGCAGCGACGCCGGAACACCACAACCGGTTTCCAATAGCAAGAGAAGTGCCACAGCCAGCAGTAGTGCAGGGCGGTACACAAGGACCATCTTTCGCTCCTATTTCATCTGCAAGTAACTGAACAGGTCACACAGTTCCTGAGGAGTCAGCTTTTCCAGGATTCCATCCGGCATCAGGGACAGCGGCGACGCTGCCAGCGAATCGATGTCTGTCCTGGCGATTCGCTGTATGTTGTTCTTGGCATCCACCAGCGTTACGGCGGCAGCATCCTGCTTGGCCAGCAGGCCGGTTAGCACCTGGCCGCTGTTGGTGGTGATCACGTACGAGAGATAGTCTCGCCGTACGACGCTACTGGGGTCGACGATGTTTGCCAGCAGTGCGGCGCGGTCAGCCCGGTTTTCGTTCGTCAGGTCTGGCCCCAGTTGCTTGCCTTCACCCTTGAGCTTGTGGCAGCTGCCGCATTGCTTCTCGTAGATCAAGCGGCCTCGTACCAGGTCGCCCGATCCGTTCCGCAGGTCGTTGTTGAATCGCCGCATGGTGGCAAGTTTCTGATCGGGAGTCCCTGGACCGACGCGACCCCAGAGTTTTTCCACCAGCTGGTTGAGTTCGTCGTTCTTGAAAAGGGCCACGATTCGAAGCTCAATGGCGCTGACGTCCTTGGCAGCAATCTTCTGGCCCTCGACCTGTTGAACAAGTTTCAGTGCCGATTCCGGACGGCCCAGCAGTATCTGGCGAATGCCAGCCTGGGTTGCTGTGGGAAATGCACCGTAATGCTCGAGCAAGTGGCTGGCGATCTGCGGATCATTGAACTTGCCAAGCAGGGAAATCGCTTGAGTGCTGACCTTCACATCCTGCTGGGGAACAGCGAGCGTGAGCAGATGCGGAATCAAATCCTGCTGACAATAGGGGCCAACCAGATCGAGGTATTGAGCCAGCATGTCTGTCTGGCTGGTCTGCTGAATCCGCTCAACCAGGTCCGTATAGGCGGCAGGGATATCGGCGAGCAAGGCCCAACGAATCGCCAGCGGCTGGGCTGGGTCCTGTTTCCAGCGGGCCTGGATATATGCAGCCAGGCGACCCTCGATCTTGTCATGCACCTGGGGTGCGTCGGTCGGGGCCGATTGCAGGTTAAGCTGCGAGAATTGTTCGTAGAGACCACCCTGGCCAATCCCATCAGCTACCTGCTGCCGCTGTTCCAGGCCCTCAATAATCGCCAACTCAAGTGGTTGCCGCCGGTCGGTCGTCGTGCGGGCGAGTAAATCCGCGCAACAGTCGTAGAACTCACTCTTGCCGGCAGCTGCCCAGCGTCGCACGAGGTTGGTTCGCAGTCCACCGAGCAACGACGACGACCAGCTTGGCTCGCTGCTGAAATACCTTACCAGTTGTTGTGGATTCTCAAGGGCACTGGATTCTATTGCCCACCAGGAGAGGAGTGGGATACGAGCCTCCTCGAAGTCCAGGTTGCGGGCAAAAAGTGGAAAGAGGATTCGTCGGGCGCTGCTTGCAGGCAGCCGACGGGCGGAGACGATCAGTTGGCGACGGACGGAAAGGTCATGATCCTGTGACGCGCGGGCAACAATGGCCTTCAGTTCGGTCGCCGTCAGATCACCGTGATCACAGCAGAGTCGTACAACCCAGCGGCGAACATGGGCCGATGTATGTTCCAGCAGGCTGGTGGCGGCCTGGCCATCGAGTCCATCAACGGCATGTAGAGCCCAGGTCGCCTCCAGGGCCAGGTCGTCATCGTCCGCTGCGGTCGCCAGTTGAAGTAGGCGCGGCACGATTGACTTGTCGCCTCGGGCGGCAAGGTGCACTCGGGCACGATCGGCGAACCACTGGTTGGGATGATCCAGCAGGTCAACCAGCTGATCGAGACTCAGCTTGTTGATGTCGAAGGGCTCGATACTGGCTGCCTGGCTGCCGCGGACCTGGTAAATACGGCCGTTGCTACGGTCCCAGTCAGCATCCGGATCGGGATGTGCCGTGCGACGGTCATGAAAGTCGCAGACATAGATCGAACCGTCTGCTGCCAGGCAGACGTCGGTGGCGCCAAACCAGCTATCGTTGGCCTTGAGAACTTCGCCCTGGTAGCTGGCGCGAAAAGTTGAACTGCTGGGCTCAACAAGCCAGCTGGAGATGCCGTGACCAAGGAAATTACCTGCGATGAAACGCCCGCGATAAGCGGCCGGCAGGTTGTCGGCCAGGTAAATCGTGCCGCCAGTCGGTGGGCCGCCCGGAACCTGGTCGCGATCGACCTTGTCGAAAAATCCGTAGGTGTATGGATTGTGCAGCGGGCCATGCTTGGTAAAGCTCTTGCGATAGTATGCTCCCTGCAGAGCGTGGATGAAGGGACCACCGTTGGTGCTGTAGAACAGCTCACCGTGCTGGTTAAATGTCAGACCGAAGGTGTTGCCGCCGCCCTCGCAGAACAATTCAAACTTGTCCTTGCCCGGATGATATCGCCAGACACCCTGCTGGAATTCGATCCCGCGAATCTGGCAGGTCGTGGTGCTGCCGTTGACGCCATACAGCCAGCCGTCGGGGCCCCAGGTCAGGTGGTTGGCCATCGACTGTGCGTCCTGCATGCCAAAACCCTTGAGCAGCACGCGCGGATCGCTGTCGGGCTGGTCGTCGTGATCGGCGTCGGGATAGAAAAGCAGGTAGGGAACCTGCAGCACGTAGACCCCGTTTTCACCAAAAGCGAGTGCGGTGGCGAGATTCAGCCCGTCAACGAAATCTCGAAAACTGTTGGCGCGGCCATTGGCGTCGAGGTCCTCGAGGATCGTGATCCGGTCAGCCCCGCGGGGGCCATGGGGCGGCGGCTTGGGTACACGGTCATAGACAGTACGTGACCAGCGATCCACCTTGACGCGTTTGAGTCCGGCTGGATTCGGGTACTGGATGTACTGGATTGTCCAGAGCCGTCCACGATCATCCATCTTGACCAGGATCGGCTGGCGCACATCCGGTTCAGCTGCCACCAGTCGAACCTCAAGTCCGGCGGCAACTGCCATCTGGGAAACGGCCCGCTCCGGCGAATGGCCCTGGCCAGCGACAGGAATCGCCGGCTGCAGCATCAGCAGCAGGGTTAAGAGAGCAGATCCCAGGTAGATGGGCCAACGACGCATATCCTATTCCAGTCCGGCGAGCACTTTCGTTTCGGCAAAGTTGCGAATTCCAGCCACAGCACCGATGCCGGTCACACAGCAGGCACCACTGGCAGCTGCCAGGCGGGCGGATTCCAGCACGGGCAAGCCGTTCACAATACCGGTAATGTAACCTGCCACAAAACTGTCGCCGGCAGCTGTGGTGTCCAGCACGGGACCGGGCGGTGTGATGGCGGGAATCTCCAGCCATTCACCGCTGGTCGGACTTAGCAGCGCACCACGATGCCCCAGCTTGATTCCGATAATAGCATCCGTGTTGAAGTTCCGCAGCTTTTCGATCATTTCTCGTGGCTCGGCGGCACCGGTCTGCGCCAGACCCTCTCGCTCGCTGGGAAAATAGGCGTCCAGGTGTGGCAGGATCTTGTCCAGCGGCGATAACGTGCCACCGTCACCGGCCGCGTCCATGACGGTCAGGCAGCCGGTCTGGCGAATCGCCGCAAGGCACTCAGGCAAGTCGTTCTCCAGGCTGCCAAACAGCCCGTAATAGCCAAACAAGGCAACTTTCGCCTGGGCAAAAATGTCCAATCGATCGAGAATCATCTCTCGGCTAAGCAGCCGCGAGGCACCGCCATGATAGGCAAACACCTGCTCGCCCGATGGATCGATGATGACAGCTGTCGCACTGGTAACTTGTCCCTGGCAACGGATCATCAGGTCATTGTTCATGCCCGACTGGCTGAATGTCTCCAGCAGGTGTGTGCCCCAGTGATCATCGCCAACACACCCAAGGCCGGCAACATTCAGTCCCAGGGCAGCCATCACTCGGCCCGCATTCGAAACGATTCCACCGCTGCCGACCACCAGTGGATCGATGCGGTGCAGCTTGTTCTCCTGCAGTGGCCGGTCAATCGGGACCGGGCGAATCGGCAGGTCGACACAGCACTCGCCAGACACGATACAGTCCAGGACCATCGACTTGGCATCCAGTTGAAGAAGGGGCCAGCAAAAAAGCAGGTGTACCCGAGTCGGCGCACGCCTTCGACAGGTGATACTATATCCTGCTTATGTTGGCAGCGGCAGTGCCACAATCAACCGGTGAGATTAGACCGAGTGTGGGGACGGATTTTATGGCGGTAAGCAAGTCGCTTGATGAAAAGATCAGCCGAATCCTGTCGGACTCCAGTTGCCAGGACTTTATCCTGGCAGATGCCAAGGATGCTGACATGGGTTTTGGACTCGCCGCTCCCGGTCCCAATCGTGGCGACAATGCCGACCAGTTTCCCTGGCAGACGATTGACCAGTACCGGCAGGCGATGCGCGAAGTGACCCAGCAGGGGCTGGTCGACATTATGCTGATGAGCGCCAGCACGAGTGAACAACTGACAATCAAGGAGCGTCTGTTCGACAACTCAACGGTGACCCCGGCAGCCCGGGCGAACGATACAACGGATATCTGGCTGGGAATGAGCGGTGGCTATACAGCTCAGCCATCGCGTCCCTTCCAGACAGCCACGATCGACCAGATCCAGGCCGGCTGCTATCCCTGCGATCCTGACCAGCGGGCACGTGGCGCGGACCTCGGCCTGTATTCCATGACATTCAATAATCGGCTGGACGAGGATCACGAGTCACTGACCGCTTACAAGTCCTTTCGGCTGGAAGCGGAACAGAAGCAGTTTCGTCACTTCCTCGAAGTTTTCGCGCCGAACGCAGCGGATAATCTGGCCACGGACGACATCCCCAGATTCGTGAACGATGCCATTTGCCGAACCCTGGCCGGTGTCGTCTCCTCCGGCCGACCACTGTTCCTGAAGATGCCCTATTTTGGCCCGGCGGCGATGCAGCAACTGGTTGCCTACGACAGCAGTATCATCGTCGGCATCCTCGGCGGTCCGGCCGGGACGACTCACGATGCCTTCCGCATGCTCTGGGAAGCAAAGAAGTACGGAGCCCGAGCAGCGCTGTTTGGCCGCAAGATCAACCAGGCCGAGGACCAGCTGTTTTTCATCGAGATCCTCCGCGCCCTGGCCGATGGCAACGCCGAACCAGAGGACGCCGTTCGGCAGTACCATGCCGGCCTGGCTGACCGATCGCTGACGCCACACCGACCACTCGAAGAGGACCTGGTCCTTACGCAGTTATAGAATGACTCGCTCAACCACCTGTCTGTAATCAAGTTTGACACCTTAGGGGAAATGCGATGAAGCGTCTTGGGCTCAACACACTGTCGATAATTGTCGTTCTGTTGATGACGCTGATCAGCTGGCCAGTTCTGGGGGCTGATAACTGGCCCCAGTTCCGCGGTCCAACTCAAAACGGACATGTCGCTGGCTCGCCGCTGGTGACGTCGTGGTCTGAAAAAGAGAATATCCGCTGGCGACTGGATGTTCCGGGTAGCGGCTGGTCCTCGCCCGTGATCTGGGGAGACCAGTTATGGATGACCGCTGCCCTGGACAATGGCCATACGCTGGCTGCCATTTGTGTGAGCAAGCAGGGTAAGCTGATCCACCAGGTAAAGATCTTCTCAATCGATGAACTGGAAGCGAAAAACGCGCTCAACAGTTTCGCTTCGCCATCGCCTGTGGTGGAGGCGGGCCGCGTCTACATTCACTTTGGGAGCTACGGGACCGCCTGCCTTGATAGCACGAATGGCACAATCCTCTGGTCCCGACAGGATATTAACCTCGATCACCAGGAGGGTCCCGGATCATCACCGGTCCTGTTTGAGGACCTGCTGATTTTTCATTGTGATGGGCGGGATGTCCAATTCCTGGCCGCACTCGATAAGCGAACCGGTAAGACTGCCTGGAAGACAGGGAGGTCGATTGACCTCTCGGTGGTCAATGACTACCAGAGAAAAGCATTCTCTACCCCAACGCTCTTGAGCAGCGGTGGCCGGATGCAGCTGGTCAGCTCAGCTGCGCAGGGTTGCTATAGTTATGACCCCGGGACTGGCGAGGAATTATGGCGTGTCCGCTATCCTGGCTTCTCTGCTGTGCCACGCCCTGTCACGGATGGCACGCGAGCCTTCGTTGTGACGGACTTTGGCAAACCGGAAATGTGGGCGGTAAGGCTGGATGGTCGTGGCGACGTTACCGAATCGCATGTCGACTGGACAGCCGCTGTCGGCATCTCCTCCACTCCGTCGGCAGCGCTGATAGACGACTTGATCTACCAGGTGGCTGACAAAACAGGAGTAGTCAGTTGCCTGGATGCCAAAACGGGTGAATTAGTCTGGCGGCATCGCGCCGGCGGATCCTTTTCCGCCTCGCCGATCCACTCTGACGGCAGAATCTTCTTCTTTGACCGGGACGGCAAGACGACGGTGCTGGCTGCCGGACGAGAGCTTAAGCAACTGGCCGTGAACGAGTTGAGTGAGGGGTGTATGGCATCGCCGGCAGCTAGTGAAGGGGCCATTTACCTGCGTTCGGCCACGCACTTGTATCGTATTGAGGCGGCCGCCAGCCAGCCGTGAGTTACTCGCTGTGGACAATTTGCGTGTGAACCGCAGCAGCCAGGATGCCCTCCAGCGACAGTGGCAGGCTGTGATAATTTCCCTGGACCCAGTCGTTGAACTGGTCAGCGTAATGCGGGCTGCCCGGATGCCCAGATTGACTCTGCCCGTCCATTGCCAACATCTCTGGCGGCGAGCTGCCCATGTCGTGAAGCAGTCGATAGCCGCCGCCCGACATCGCTTCAAAATTCGGACCCTCACCTGTATTGCCGACTGTCACCATGTCCCCGTTGACCGCCACCGCTGGCTGATCCAGCAGCGACCCCAGCTCACCTCGCGTTGAAAGTACATGTCGCAAGGACATCTTGTGCAGCGAACCCCATTGCCACTTATCAGTATCCTCACCCAGCAGCTCGGTCGCTTCGACAATGGCTGCCAGCATCGTTTCCCGAACCGCGTCTGCATGGTTGCCATTGGCAAACCAGCCGAGTTGGTCCTGCTGCAGAAGTCGTCCCGCCAGGCCGAGGCAACTGCGTGAAAGCAATAACTGCTGGCTGGCAGGAAATCGCTCGCTGGCAATCCGCCGGCACCAGCAGCGGAAGAAGATATTGAAGATCGCGGCTGCAGCACTGTCGGCAGTGCTGCGGCAGTCCCACGCTTCAAGCGTATCGATCACCCAATCGAATTCGGGCCCCTCGTGGTTTTTCAGCTGCTCAACCAGCAGCGGTACAGTTGCCACAGCCCGTCCGGACAACACGTCGTACTGCATCTGCTTGCAGTCTTCGAGCGACAGCTGAGGCTGTTGTTCAATCATCTGGCGGATGCGGACGGCCCGGTGGCCGCTAATCCAGCAGCCAGCCATAGGGAAGGGATAATCGGGCGGCGCCACACGGTTGTTGGCTGAAGCAATCCAGCCCTGTTCCGGGTTCTGCAGTCGCGGCATGCCTTCAAATGGAATGTAACCCTGCCATTGATGCTGCGGATCCCAGCCAGGTCGATAGCCCCGGCAGGCAATCGTCCTCAAGGGGACACGGCCGGTGGCGAGAAAGCCAACCTGGCCCTCGGTGTCGCCGACCATCACACTGAAAGTGGGAACGTGCCAGGGGCGGGCAGCTTCCTGGAAGGTTGCCACGTCTGTGGCACGGCCCATATCGAGCAGCGCCTGCAGCCAGCCACCCTGGTAGGCTCCCACCCACTTGATCGAGACGGGGCCGGTATCACGAGCCTCGGGAGGGAGAATGTCCTGGACCAGCGGGCCATTGTGCGTGGTCACGACAGCCAGTTCCTCGTCCGCTTCACCCGCCACAGCAATCGACTCTATCCGAGTGCTGGCTGGAATCGACTGATCGCCAAGCATATAACTGCCCGGCTGGTCGGGGTCCGGACGTTCCTGGTAGAGATCTCGCTGCGAACAGATATTGTTCGTGATGGCCCAGCCAACCTGCTCGTTGCGTCCGAACATCACGACCGGCATTCCGACGTAGGCCATCCCGGCGACGTTGAACGAACCGCCCGCAAGGTGCACTTCGTACCAACAGGACACTGCTTCGAAAGCGATGTGTGGATCGCTGGCGACAAGTGCGCTGCCAGTAGAAGTTCGATTGGCTGCGATCACCCAGTTGTTGCTGCCGATGCCTTCATCCGGCTGGCTCATGACGTGCCCCACTGCCTCGGGGTCGCCATCGCCCGGCGGATAGCTACCGGCTGGCATGATGCTCTCACTATCCTCTTCACCCTCAAGCAGCTGTTCGTAAAGCGGGCCTTCACCGAGTGTGCGATAGGCAAGTTCGGGGATCACAATCACCGGGAACCGGCCGGTCAGGTACCAGCGGAACTCGGATTCAATCGCCAGGCAGTCTTCTGGTCTCCAGAGTTCGGGCTGGTAGCCTAGCAGGTCGAATTCAATCGGCAGATTCTGCAGCGAGCTGCTGATGACAGCATTCACGCCGCGGCAGTAAGCGTCGACGAGTTGCTGGGTCTGCTCGTCAAGCCGCTGCCACTCGTGCTGGGCAATGTGATTGAGCCCGATGGTGCGAACGGTTCGGTCCGATTCCAGGCCAGCCGGGCCGAGGATCTCGGAGAGTCGCCCGAGCGCCTTGCGGCGCAGGTAATCCAGCTGAAAGAGGCGATCCTGGGCCATTGCCAGGCCGAAGCCATAAAAGATCGCTTCGTCAGTGTCGCCGACCAGGTGGGGAATACCGAGGCGGTCGCGGTGGATGGTCACGTCGGCTGCATCGGCCAGCAGCAGGGTCGAGTCCAGATCGGGAACCCGCCGGGCCAGTTCTGCAGCCCACCAGAGGTCGAATTGTTCTCGAGTCAGCTGGTGATCCTGCAGCAGCTGATCGATAGACGTGCCGCTGCCCAGTTGCAGGAGCATTTCCGAGGATGGTAGGTCGATCATGATGCACGCGGCGAGGGGCGTAAGGGAGGCTTAATGGCGGAGTAGGAATTCGTTGGCATTGAGCAGGGCATGCTGCAGATCGCGCATCGCCGCGGCGCGATCACCGACGGCCTTGAAGTGCTTGTGGGCAATCCGGTATTCCTGCCGCGTCGGTCGACGACTGAGCGTCGCCAGGTAGACATTCTCAATCACCTCGCTATCAGCAAGACCCTGCGTCAGCCACTGACCGAGTCTGGAATCCGGAGCGTCGATCTTGTCGAGAATGCTGGGGTTGTTAAGCAGGTGAATGACCTGGTTGAGTGTGGGGTCTGTGTCCCTGGCACAGTCACAAGCGACGTCGCGTATCGGCCTGGTAAAGGCCTTGAGGAACTTGTGGTTGACATTGCCCTCGGCCAATCCGACTGCGGTTGTTCCCAGCGGGTAGCCCTCAAACACTTCCGGAATCCCTGTCGCTGTGCTGATCGCATCGAGGATCTGTTCGGCAGTCAACAATCGTACGATGGGAGCAACGAAATAACGCGAGGCATCCGCAGCCCGTTTTCCCTGGACAACCGTGTCGCGGGAACTCAGCTGGTAGGTGCTGGAATTGAGGATCATCTCGACCACCGGCCGCACACGGTAACCCTCTTCGATAAATCTGCTGGCCAGCAGGTCCAGCAACTCGGGGTTGGAAGGGGGATTGGAGCGGCGGAAGTCATCGATCGGTTCCACGATTCCCTGCCCCATCAGGTGGTACCAGATGCGGTTAACAGTGGAGCGAGCGAAGAACTGGTTTTCATCGGTTGTCAGCCAGTTGGCCAGGCCGCTGCGGCGATCTGGCGACTGGGAGTCCGTTGCGGTGACAACTCCGAAAGCGGCCGGCGTGAGTGGCTCTTCCGTGCCCGGCATGGTGACGTCACCGTCCTGCGCCAGAAAGACAACTTCATCATCCAGCCCAAAACGGATGCCCTTGAGCCTGACCCGTGAAAAGTGAGCGGACAGCTCATAGTAGTTGCGTTGGCTGATCGACTCGTAAGGATGATTGTGGCACTTGGCGCATTGAATCCGCACTCCCAGAAAGAGCTGGGAAAATGATTCGGCGGCGTCGGTCGGTGTGCGGGCGATACGGTAAAAGTTGGCTTCCGGATAGTGGATCGTATTGCCTCGACTGGTCAGGATTCGTGCGGCGACCTGGTCCAGCGGCTGGTCATCGGCAAAAATCCTGATCAGGAAACGGTGGAAGCTGTGCACGCCTCGCAGTGAGACCGCCTCGCGGTTGGCTCGCATCACATCAGCCCACTTCAATGCCCAGAAGCGGGCGTATTCCTCGCGTTCAAGCAGTTCAGATATCAGCCGCGTTCGCTTGTCCGGGTCGTCTGAATCCAGAAACGCACGGGCTTCGGCCGGCGTGGGGATTGCACCAATTGCATCGAGATAGACTCGCCGCAGGAAGATCTCGTCCGTTGCCAGGCCGGCGGGCTTTAGTTGAAGCTGAGCTTGCCTGGCGAAAACCAGTTCGTCGATCGGATTGTGTGCGCGGGGAGATGCGAATTTGAAGTCCTCGTCGCGATTAATGTAGGTCAATCGTACGGTCTCGATGCGGTCCAGGAAGCGGACCAGCACAGCTGCCTCGGCCGTGTTACTGAAGCTCACCTGCCCATCGTCGCTTACCGTGGCAGCAGCATTGTCGGCCATTTCAAAGACTGCCAGGCCGGTCACATCTTCCACCGATCCGTCGGAAAAGTGGGCGCGGGCCAGTAACTGCTGTTGAGGCGCGGAACGATGAAGTTCCGCTACCGAGGGGATCAGTTCGAGTTGCTCGAGTGTGCGAACATGACTGCTGGCAGGATGTCCGGCACCAATCCAGCGATGCAGTACCTGGTAATCCTCGTCCTTATGAGTGAATCGCTTGCCACCCTGGTGGGCGATGCGAGAGGTCCCCTTGAGCAGGATCAGGCTGTTTTCAGGATCCAGCGGATTCAGGCGTCGGCCCATTTCTTCGCGGGCCAGTGACTTGAAATCGAGTGGCGGCTGAAAACCCCGCAAGCTCAGGAGGAAGCCACCCTTTCCTTGTGGAGACCCGTGACAGGCACCCTGGCTGCAGCCCGCTCGGCTGAGTGCCGCCACAATATGTGTGTCAAAGTCAGGAACGACTGGAAATGCCGTCTCCAAGATGCTGATATCAACTGTCGCTTCGAGCTCATTCGCCTGGGCCGTGACCGTGGCTGTGCCAGCCGCCTGCGCCTGGACGATGCCAGCAGCGTTAACCGTGATGAGTTCAGCGTGGCTTGTCTGGTAGCTGGCTGCAGCAGTCCAGTCGGCGCTGCTGCCGTCCTTGTAGAAAGCAGTCAGCAGTAGCCGGTGGCTCTGTCCGCGCTGCAGTTGGAGTGCCAGCGGTGCCAGTTCCAGTCGAACCGGCTGGGTGCTTTCGCGATCCGCGCCACAGAGTTGTGGCGCCAGCAGCAGGGCCACGCTCAACAGCAGCAGGTGGTTGATCGAGTTACGGTGAAACATGGTTGACTACTGTGCCTCTTTGTCCGCAGCGGGCGGCTTGATTTCGATCACCAGCTTGCCGGCAGCCTGCTCGTTAAACTTGGCCACGCGAGCCGAGCCAGTCATGGTTAAAGAGTAGCTGCCAGGCTTGATATCGGCGGCTACCGGGATCTTGATCTCGACACTTGATTGACCTTCCGGGATCACGATCGACATCGGCATCGGCAGCTGTTCGTGCTGCTGGGGAGCGATCCGGACTTCACCGCCGAAGGGAGCCAGTCGGTGTGCATCGACACGCACGGTGAGCACTTCTCCTGGGACTGCCTCGTATTTATCCTCGGCGCCTGCCGGTCGAAAGGCTTCCTGGATGGTCAATTGCAAGGTCCGTGTCAGGTGGACAACTCGATCGGGTAATTGAGCCGTGGCCGTGACGGTGACTCGCTGCTGCAGGGTTGCAGTATTGACCTTGGAACGGAGTGTCGCGATTAACCCAATCTGGCTGCCGGTCACCTCGGGAATCGTGGCGATCACACGGGGTTCTCGCAGGTTATCCCATTCCAGTTCGCCCCCACGTGCTTCAAACACGATCGGCTGCTGGAGACCATCGTCGCTGGTCACATTGAGCTGGAATTCAGTTGAAAGGTAACGCGGTAATGCTACTTCGGGCGTGGCAATCTCGAAATTGTACGGTGATGGTGGCGTCACCAGCACGGCGATCCGGTTCGTCAGGGATTGTGGCAGCCGTCGCTGATCCTCACGCAATTCAAATGGCTCGCCGTGCGGGCCACGACCGGTGGGAACCTTATCCACGAGCGGATGGGTTGTCGCCACCGCGGTCAGGGTCAGCTCCGGGCTGGCCTGGGCGCTGGCAGTCACCTGGATGGTGTAGAGTCCGGCCGGTACCGACGATCTGACATGCAGGCGGCTGACTGTTGTGTTCTTGTCAGCGGGAAGATTACCCAGTTCAAGAGTCATGCCCTCAGGAGCCCCGAGCAGTGCCAGTTCGACCGGACCGCTGAACCGTTGTCGCTTGACCGAGATGGGCAAGGGCTGCCAGTTGTCCTGGGGGACCGCCATCCGCCCGATTTCCGAGGTCAGCTGCAATTCTGCCTGCAGTTCACGGATCTCGATACGGTAGACATAGGCCGGGCCGCCGTGCTGCACCACATCGCGGACGACAAGGTAGTACGGCCCATCCTCAGGGGCACTGAACTCGAAGCGGGCGTCCTCAAATCCGACATCGTCAACCTGCTTGAGAAGCTTTTCGCTGGCGTCGTAAATAGCCAGCTCAACATCGGCCGGCGAGCCCATCTCGCGAGTGGCCGCTCGCAGGCTGATGGCTTGCCCCTTCTTGAGGTCCAGCTGGTACCAGTCCCAGTCGTTCGCGCTGCCAAGGTGGCCGTGCACGTTGGCAGGCACGGTTGTTGTTGTTGCCTGTGGCAGCTTGTCATTAGGCTCGCTTTCCATGCTGTTCGGCAGATTGGATACGGTCAGCGGCAGCCAGGATGAAGCGTCATCGCCCGGCCGACGGAAATCGAAGAAGAAAGTTCCCACTGCAGTTTTCGGAAGCTGCACGGCGGTCGGACTGTCCGGGAGTTGCGGGAACGAGAGTGTGACGTTGTTGCCGGCGGGCAGCGTGGATGGAATCGCCACACGTGCGATCGGGAAACGTCCGATACGCAGCATGTAGCCCCAGTGGTCAGAACCCTGGTAACGGGCATCATGCAGGCGGATGGTATAACGACCTGCCTTTTTGAACCTGAACTGGAAACGGGAATCAAAGAACAGGCCGACGTCGTTGTCACGATCCATCACGTAGCGACCGCTGTCGTCGAGAATGGTCAGGACCGGGTCGAAGCCCTTGCCGAGTCGGCTTGCCACGACTTCGAATGAGAGCAACTGGCCCTTGTCGGCCTGGAAAGAAAAGTGATCGATATCTGACATCCGGCAGACACCGACGATCGACCTGGGCAATTCGATCGGTTGGGCATCGGCCAGTCTGTTGTTACTGGCGTCCTCCAGTTCCAGCTCACGCTCGTTGGTCGTCGGCAGATCGTCGATAGCAAACAGGTGTACGTTGCTGAGTCCGTCTTTGGTGGCCAATCGCAGACCATAGATGCCGAGTGGCGCGTCGCTGCTGACCTCGATGTCGGCCAGCACATTTCCTTCCTTGTCCTTGATCAGCCGTGCTGCCTTGACAACTTTGGCTGGCAAACTAGTCCACAGGCTATGGGTGGTTTCCAGTTCGTTACCTACCAACTCGACCCGCGTTGTCGCGCCTCTTTCCACCACCGGAGGAAAGACGCCTTCAATGAACGCTTGGCCGTAACATCTGCTGCAGCCGAGGGATAGAACGACGCAGGCGAGAAAAACGCGTAGTGGCATGAGCGTGGTTTCCCAAAGAGCAGGTGGTATTCAGTCAAATCAGTCAAGCAGGAGAACCGATTAACAGCATAACACATCCATCGTTTCCGCCGCAGGAACAAATTGCGATTTGGGTCGCAAAGAGCGTATGATATAATCACGATTGACGGAAGCTAAGATGCTGCCCAGCGTGATCCGCCTGCCTGAATTAAAGGACTGCTCACTATGTTGCGTTTGATCGGACCTGCCGCTTTTCGAGGCGAATCCATTCCGAGACGTGAAATGCTCCGCCTCGGTGGGCTGGGAATGACCGGATTGTCGCTGCCCCTGCTGGCCGGGCAGGCTGCAGCAGCCGATCAGACCGAGGCCAGCAAACGCGGCAGCAGTTTCGGTAAGGCGAAGAATTGTATCGTCCTGTTTCAATCAGGCGGTGCGGCGCACCTCGATACTTACGATCCCAAACCCGATGCTCCCGAAGATGTCCGCGGCGACTTCGGTACGACGCAAACGGTCTTGCCCGGAGTTCGGCTGAGTGAACACATGCCGTTGACGGCCAAGCTGCTCGACAAGTGCGCTCTCGTACGATCCATGACACATGATTCGGCCGGCCATGCCGACGGCGGCTACATCATGTACACCGGTTACAAGTACGACGGGACCGGTGCCCAGGCTAACTTTATGAGTCGCGAGGACCATCCGCATATTGGCGCTGCGCTGGCAAAAGTATCGCCTGGTGCCGGACCGATGGTGCCGTTTGTGATGGTGCCGCGTTGGCTGGATGCTGGTTCTGGCCGGCGAGCTGGCCAGTGGGGCGGGCGCATGGGAAGCAAATACGATCCGCTGCAGACACGCGGCAATCCCAATGACGATGATTTTCGACTCGAACACCTCCCCCTGATCGCCAATCGGGATAGCCATATCCTGCTCCGCCGTAAACGGTTGCTGGACCAGGTGAATGGCCAATTGGAATACCTCAATCGAACCGACGTGGCACGGACCCTGTCGGATACCCAGTTGAAGGCCCTCGATGTGATGGACTCGCCGCAGGTTCGACGGGCCGTCGACCTCTCGTCCGAAGACCCCAAGGTGCGGGACCGTTATGGTCGCAACCTGTTTGGCCAGTCCGTCTTGCTGGGTAAGCGACTGCTGGAAGCCGGCACGAGACTGGTGCAAGCAACCTGGTTGAGAAAACAGGGCAAGAAGGGCTATGCCTGGGACAGCCACCGCGAGAATTTCGAAGCCCTCCGAGAGGACCTGATTCCGCCCTTTGACCAGGTGCTCTATGCGCTGATTAATGACCTGGAAGAGAGTGGCATGCTGGATGAGACACTGGTAGTGGTAGCCGGGGAATTCGGCCGTACACCCAAAGTCACACTCAAGACCCAGGGTCGTGAACACTGGCCAGGCTGCTTCTCCGTGCTGCTGTTTGGCGGCGGTATCCGTGGTGGGCAAGTCTACGGCAGCTCGGATCGAATCGGGGCCTATCCAGCGGACAAGCCGGTCTCGCCGGCTGACCTGACAGCCACGATCTATCATTGCCTGGGGGTCGATCCCCACACCGAGATCCTGGATGTGAATGCTCGGCCGATGCGGATGTCGGAAGGCCAGCCCGTGTCGGCGCTGCTGTCATAATTCGCAGCGCTGCGGCCAGACCAGGCGTATTAGATGTAGCCGAGTTTCTGCAGTGATGAGACGACGGCAATGAACAGGAAGAACGCTCCGGCCAGGAATAGCCCGATGCGAACGAACCAGCCCGGCCTGATCGGTTTCGGTAACAGGATCGAGTTGACCGCCAACGTATGCCAACAGCTGAAACCGAGTGCAAAGTTGTAGATCGTGGTGGCGATCGTCAATAACTTGTCCGGCTTAGCCAGTGATAACATCAGCAGGCCGAAGGTTGCATAGATCAGTAGGACGGCGAAGTAAACGTAGCGAATCGAACTTGGGTCCAGTGCGCGCAGGCGCCCACTGCTTGTCCAGAATACGTCCAGCCAGCGCCGCACAATACCGTCGGCAGAAGTTGACATGCTGGGTGCCAGCACGAGGAAGCCGCAGAAGACAGTCAGGAACCAGAAGATGGCGGCTGAACCACCTCGTTTCTCCACCAGTGTGGCCCGCCGCTGTTTCAGCTCGATAATCCTGTCCGGATCCTGCGTCTGCTTGAGCTCGTTGGACGTCTCCTTGATCTGCAGCTCGTTCTGTTCATCGCCAAAACTGCTGGCCACGCCGTCCGCGGTCATCACAGCAGCTGTCCAGTCATCCTGGGTTTCAAAACCACGGGGCAGGAACTGCACCGACAACATGCTGGGCAGGGCCAACCCGAAGAAACAGGCTGGTAGCCAGACAGCCAGCTGGTCGCGGCAGACATGTTTGTACCATCGCTTCCAACGCGGCAGCGACTCTTCTGTAGGCTCAAAGACCGTACCGACGTGCGATAAACTGAGTTTCACTCCACCGACCATGCTTGGTATGGCTCCCACATGGTGGCCCATCCCCCAGCCTTCGTCGCGTGTGTAGTTGCTGATGGGGGCGTTGGAGAGCCCGCCGGAACCGGATATCGCGACCAGCGCCGAAAGAAAGGCGACCAGTGACCAGTCGATCTTGGGGAATGGCCTGCCGCTGAACAGAGCCGAGAAGATATTGTCGACGTTGTCACCATCACGAGTAAAGTCGCCATCGACATCCAGGTAGGGTTGCCGGCCGCGGTTATAGAGGATCGCAATCTTCGTCTCGCTGCCGGGCATCTGGACCTGGGTATCGGGGAAACCATCGCGGTCTAGGTCCAGTCGCCAGAGAAAGTTGGCGGTCAGGCTCAGATTGCCGTCAGCCAGTTTCTGTTTCTGTTCAGCAGTCAGGAAGGAGCCGTCGGCGTCCGCTAGTTGCCAGCTGCCAATTTCCGGCAGTTTGCCTGACCGTACCACCTGGGCGGCCACGATTGGATCGGGCACGCCATCCTCGTCCAAATCGGGTACACCAAACTTATTGCTGTCGATGGAGCCGTCCTCGGCGAGCGTCAGGATTATGTCCAGGTGTTCCAGTTTCTGGACCTTGAGTGGTATCAGCGGTTCATCGATATCCGCATGGCCATCACCATCCCAGTCATACTCATCCTCATCCAGCACGCCGTTGGCGTTAGCATCTTCCGGAGCCCTGACTGGCACCGTGCCAAACTTGAAGAAGCCGCCAAAGATTTCCTTCCAGGTTCCAGCATCACTCTTGAGAAAGGCCAGGACCAGCAGGAATCCCATCACGGCGACGATCTTGAAGCCCATTACCCATTTGAGTGCATGCAGGATCTTGCCGCCGAAAATGAGTGGTATCAGGGCCCCCAGGAAGATCACGTAGGCAAACAGGCGCAGTACCGCCTTGTGTGTCAGTGTCATGCCGATCATCGAGACCGAGGTGGTGGGATCATCTGGCGCTGGCACAATTCCATAGATTGCTGTGAACAGCGGGGCCGCGGCCTGCGCCGCCAGGTAGGGGAAAATCGACCCAAAATCCAGGATCAGATAGATGATAACCCAGAACGCCGGGCCCGGCATCAAGCGGAACTTGCCGGTAAAAATCGGCTCGCCGGAGTACAACGTGTAACGACTCACCTCGATGTTGTAGAGCACCTGGGCGAGGATGCTGAGTGTTCCCAGCCAGAGCAAGGCACCACCGTAGAGAGCTGTCACCTTGGGGCCAACCAGCCACTCGCCGCCACCAATCGCTGCACCACCCAGGATCAGTCCGGGACCCAGCATGCGGGCCCACTTGCGCCAGGTGAACGTCGGCGCGTCGATCAGCGGGCCAGTTTCCCACTGAGGCATCGCCTTGCTGCCTGGATAGGGAGCATCGAAATCGTCAGCTGACTCAGCACCCGACTGACCTACGTCGTCCTGCTGTTCGTCTTCAGGATGTTGCGAGCTGGAATCGTCCGACATTGTCAAGTCCTTGAAATGAGCCGGGGCACATCTGCCTTAAATGTAATTCTGGGGATGCAGTTGTTTTAACGATGCTGCAGCTGTCGCTCAAGCAAGGCTGGCAATTCCAGAATATTTCTACTGTCCGGTATCCTCGATTCCGCTGGCCTGGTCGTAACCCTTGTCGGCCATCTGGCGGATCCACTGGTAGACCAATTCGACCGCATCGTCGTGGCGAATGTTGCTCGCCACATGCGGCATGTGGCCCAGTCCCATCAGCTTCATACGGTGGTATATCATCGATCGTTCGGGCTGGCCAGGCACCAGTAACTCGGGACTCTCCAGCTTGAAGCTTCCCTGGCCCGGCTTCACACCCAGTGTGCCGGTCTCGCTGAGTGGCAACGAGGCGAGCAACTGGAATTCGGCGTTGCCACCCCCCCACTTGCGATGGCAATGGGCACAGTTGCTGTGCAGGTAGGAACGCACTCGCAGGTTCAAGTCAGCCGAGGTGTCACGATAGTCGACCAGCCGAGGAAGTTCTGAGGTCGCTGCCGGCAGTGGCTTCTCAAACATGCCGATATGCTCAAGCGTCTTGAGCTGGTCAGCGAAGACATCGCCATAATTGTGAATCTTGTTCATCTGCATCGTGTAGACGCCGAGTGAATACTTGGCCGACATGGTGTGACAGAGCGTGCACTCGGCACGGCTGGGGAAATGCCAGACCTGTGTGCGGACGCCGCCCGGTGCCGCTGCATCGCGAATTGTGAATTCCCGGTCAGCTCCGTCTGAGCCCAGCAAGATCGCTTCGGTCTGGCTATCATTCCAGACATAAGTGTAGCCACGCCAGAACTGGGCTCCGTAACTGGTCTCTCCATCCATCTTCTTGTGATGCAGGATACGGGTCTCCAGCCGCCGCCGACTGTCCGGGTTGCCTGACTCCAGCTCCAGAAAGAATGTCTTGACCAGCACGGTGTTGTCCGGAAAACGCCAGCCTGGAGGTGCTCCGGGAGCCGGCTGAGGATAATCCACATCGTCAAACAGAATCGTGCCCTTGCCCGGGATGGCCAGCAACCTCTGCTTGCTGGCGTGGTCGGACCATAACTCGGAATTGACGCTGTAGGAGATGACACCAGGCGCGGGAATCAAATCGGCGGTCGATGTGAACAGACCGGTCTGACTCAGCTTGCGTGGAAATGCTCGATGGCCAACCTCGACATCGTTGGACGCGGGTACGAGTTCATGAACCTGGCCGCCAGCGTAGTCGAGGAAATAGACCTCGCCGGCATTGTCCTGGCCAATCGCGACCGGGCGTATCGATGTGTCAACAAGCTGTCCCAGGCCGCGGACACGGCCGTTGCGGTAACGGAATCCCCAGATGCGGCCGGTGTCGAAGCCGGCAAAGATGTAGGTGCCTCGCAGGTCACGATGCTGGCTGCCTGAATAGACATAACCACCGGTGATGGAACGAAAGTCAGCGTGGTTGAGTTCAACGATCGGATCTTCAATCGGAGCGGGGCCGAGCGGTCGCTCCGGACGAAATGGATGACTTCCCTCGCGGACACTCCAGCCGTAATTGCCGCCATTCTTGATCAGGTAGACCATTTCCCAGAGGTCCTGGCCAACTTCACCGGCCCAGAGATTGCCGTTGGCAGGATCGAAGCTGAATTTCCAGACCTGGCGGTGCCCGTACGAATAAATCTCGTCCCGACCTGCCGGGTTGCCGGCAAAGGGGTTGTCCCCAGGAATACCGTAGGGTCGTGTGGTCGATGGACTGTCGACGTCGAGTCGCAGAATAGCACCCAACAGATCCGTCACGTCCTGGCCTGTCTGGCGGCCGTCGGCAATGCCGCTGCCATCGCCGGTGGCAATATAGAGCATGCCGTCGGGACCGAATCGCAGGCAGCCGCCGTTATGTCCGCCCTGTGGCCACTCGATGATCACCAGCTCGCTGTCAACGCTCGCCTTGAGCGGATCACGAGATTGCAGTTGGAAACGGGATACCCTGCTGCCCGTGTCACTCTCGTCGACCGTGTTCATGATGTAGAAGTAGCCATTGCTGGCAAAGTTCGGATGCATCACGACTCCGAAGGTGGGCCGGTCAATGTCGAGAATCAAGTTGGCTTTTTTGACAGAGCGGTCGTTGGCAAAAGAATAGATCTTGCCTGGTCGAGTGGCGAGCAGCAGGTCGCTGGACCCGGGTATTGTCCCGGTGGCGATCGGTTCAAGGAATTGCAGGCCGGGATACTTGAGCTTCAAGGTGTAGGGGTCGCCACGGTCCGGCGTCCCCAGGATCCGCGATCCCTCCCAGGCAATTCGCTGCTGCAGGCCAAATTCGGCCTTGAGCGGTTGCTGGGCATCGGCCGTAGTGACTGGCCAGAGGATGCTCAGCAGAGCCAGCTGCAGCAGGAGCGTCGAGCAGCGGTGCAGGCTGAGCCGGCAGATCGTGGACGAGAGCATTTTCAATGGCCTCAGGCGGTTCGGACGGGAGTAGATCTGGCTGGGAAATCAGTATACAGCTTTTTTGCCGGCCGGTTTGCCAACCAGTCCCTGGTTGCGTGTGTCGGCTGCCGCCAGTCAGCAGAGGTGCTTGAGCGGCCAGCAGCAAACCGTTACCTTGCCATCACGACGAAAGAACAACGCGTCCCGAAGGAGTACCTGATGATGCGCATCGCATTGCAGTCTGCCCTGATCCTGCTGATCTCTCTGCCCGCTCTTGCACAACAGCCGGTCCCGACCGCAACCGGTAGACTCGTTGCGGAAGGTGCCGAATGGGAATTGCTGTTCACTCGCAGTGCACCAATCAGCGGCGGTTTGACCGAGGGCCCGGCAGTGGCACCCGATGGCAGTATCTACTTCTCCGATATCGCCTTTGGCGAAGATAACGGGATGATCCACCGTTTCGATCCAGCCAGCGGCATGACGACGGTCTTCCAGGAGGATAGCGGCAAGTCGAATGGGCTGATCTTTGACAGCCAGGGCCGGCTGCTGGCTTGTGAAGGATCGGGTTACGGCGGTCGACGGCTGTCGAGATACAACGTCGCTAACGGTGAGCGTGAGACGGTGGCCGAGGGATACGGCGGGAAGCGATTTAATTCACTCAATGACCTCTGCCTTGATGACCAGGGTCGGATCTATGTCACCGATCCTCGCTATATTGGCCACGAACCACGCGAACTGGAGCACCGCGCCGTTTACCGCGTCGACGGGGATGGCAGCGTGATCGAAGTAACCCACGAGGTTTCCAAGCCGAATGGGATTGCACTCAGCCCCAGCGGCCGCACCCTGTATCTCGCAGATCATGACAACGGTACCGACAATATTGACCCCGATGCGGAGAAGCCAACCCCCGGTGACATGAAGATCTATTCGTTTCCGCTTGGCAGCGATGGACTCGTTTCCGGGCCACGCCGTACACTGGTCGACTTTGGCAGCGAGTCTGGCTGTGATGGAATGACAGTTGACAGTCGCGGGCGAATCTACCTGACCGCCCGTTCGCTGGCACGACCCGGAGTGATGGTGATCAATCCACGTGGCAAGGAAGTAGCGTTCTTGCCGACCGGGCCACCGAATCAGCATCAGGCGGAGACGCCGGTGGGCCTGCCCAGCAACGTTGAATTCGGCATCGGCGCCGAAATCAACGTGCTCTACGTGACCGTTGACAAGAGCCTCTACCGGATTCGGCTGAAGGCCAGTGGCTACCATCGCCAGTACAAGTAAAGTCAGATGCCGTCTGAATTTGTCGGTCTGCCAGCAAAGGAGCATCCGCTGTGACGGTCAAGCTTTATCACAATCCGCGTTGTAGCAAAAGTCGGCAAACGCTGGCGATGCTTACTGAGTCGGGTGTCGAAACGGACGTCGTGCTGTACCTGGATACACCACCCTCGGCGGACGAATTGGAGCAGCTTCTCGAGCAGCTGAAATTACAGCCGATGCAACTGATGCGGCAAGGCGAGTCTGTTTATAACGAGCTGGGATTAGGAGATCGCGAGATGTCGCGGGCAGAGGCCATTGCCGTAATGATTGAACATCCTCAGCTGATCCAACGACCGATCATGGTTTTCCAGGGTGCCGCAGTACTGGGGCGACCACCCGCAAATGTGCAACCACTTCTTGACCAGGCAGTACGTCTCCAGGCAAAGGAATGAAACCGGCGATGAAGATTCCCCACGATGATTTGCGAGCTTTTACTGAGAAGATTTTTGCCGCGGCCGGTTGCCAGCCGGCAGAGGCAGCCTGTGTGGCTCGGCACCTGGTCGACGCGAACCTGGCGGGCCACGACTCGCATGGTGTGATCCGGATTTCTCGTTATGTGCAGTGGCTGCAGGAAGGCCGCGTTGTCGCCAACCAACAACCTGAATTTGTGCTTGATTCTGACACAATGGCGGTTATCGACGGCCAGTGGGGATTGGGCCAGAGTATTGGTGAAGTTGCTGTGCAGGCGGGTATCGACAAATCCGCCGGCGGCATTTCTGTGGTAGGCCTGCGTAACGTTGGGCACCTGGGCCGGATCGGTGACTGGCCCTTGCTGGCAGCCCAGGCGGGACGGCTCTCGGTGCACTTCGTCAATACCACTGGCATGGGCATGCTGGTCGCCCCCTTTGGTGGCATTGACCGCCGCCTGTCAGCCAATCCATTTGCAGCTGGCGTGCCCTCGCGCGATGGTAACCACCTCGTGCTCGATATGTCGGCATGCACAATTGCCGAAGGCAAGATCCGCGTGGCACTCAATCGCGGTGAACAGGTGCCGGAAAACTGTATCATCGATGGCGAGGGAAATCCGACCACCGACCCGGAGACGTTTTACGCAGACCCGGGAGCGATCCTGCCGATCGCCGCGCATAAGGGGTACGGGCTGAGTGTCATTATCGAGATGCTGGCTGGCGCCCTGACCGGCGGTGGTTGTACAAACGTCGCTAACAGTGATCGACTGGCCAATGGCATGCTGAGTATCTACATCGATCCGGCAGGGCTGATTGACCAGCAGCAGTTTGCTGATGAAGTGGAGCGGTTTGTGGCCTTCGTCAAGAGTTCCCGTAAGGTGGACGAGGATGGCCAGATCCTGATGCCGGGCGACATCGAACGGCTGCGAACGGAACAGCGGATGGCCGAGGGGATCGATGTGGATCCGACGACCTGGAGCCAGATCCAGGAAACAGCCACAGAGCTAGGTGTGGCTGGCTGAGCTTTTCGAGATTCAATGAAGCGAGTGCTAGGGCAGCATTATGTTCGGTCGCAGCAGAATCCTACCGCTGTCAGGGCATAGACCAGTGCCACTCGAGTCAGTTCATCCACTGCCACATTTTCCTGCGTGGTATGAGCACCATGCGCATCGGGACCATGCGTGATCGCCGGGATACCGGCGATCGAGGCGAAGGTATTGCCGTCATCCACAAAGGGCTTGAAACTCTCGGGCAATTCTGCCCCCATCACCTGCTTGGCAGAATCCTGGAAGGCCGCCACAACCGGGTGGCCCTTGTCCAGTCGATAGCCGTCACGAACAAAATGAAAAGTCGCTTCTGGTGTGACACCGAACTGGTCGCTGACTTCTGCCAGCAGGTCGTCGAACTGCTGCCGAACATCGTCCACATTTGTGCCTGGCAACCAGCGTCGGGTGCCAGCCAGGGAAAACTCGGTCGGTGACTGGTTGTAGATCTCGCCGCTGGAAATTTTCCCCACAAACAGGCTCTCACTGCCCGCTACCGGGTCTGTGATTTCAGCCAGTTGCTCGTGCAATGCGGCGAACCGTCGAACCAACTCGGCTCCGGCCGCAATCACGCTTGGCTGTTGACTGCCTCCCAATACCTCGTGGACCGGTTCCCCGGCTCGCCGCAGAATAATTTCAAGAACTGCCAGGCCGCGACCCACCACGGCCAGTCGGTCGCTGCAATACTCTGGCAGCATGACGGCGTCCCCCACGTAACCGTCCCGGATCAGCTGATCGACCTGGCTGCCATCACCCCACGGCGACTCGTGCAGGTCATGGGCTGTCAGCAGGATACTACCGCCAGTCAGGGCACCGGTGTCACGCAAGGCGCGGATCGCTTCAATCGCGGAAGCAATCCCGCCCTTCATGTCCGATGCACCGCTCCCACGCAGGATCCCGTCCTCGATATGCGGGGAGACAAAGGGAAGATGGACGGTGTCCAGGTGGCCGTTGAATTGCAGTGTTGGTCCCTCGCTGCCACTCTCGAGCCGCGCGGCCACTGCTGGGGCAGTAGGCCAGCCCGCTTCAGGCCGCTCCACCTCAAATCCGTCCTGGCCGAGGATATCAGCGAGACAGTCGGAAACCTCGCCAGCCTGTCGTGTGGGACTGGGGATGGCAATCAAGCGAGTGGCGGTATCGAGCAGTCGGTCCAGCTGGATCGCTTCGCGGAGCTGGTCAATCAGATTGTCCATAGCGTTGGCCAGTGATTAGTGGTTGGTGGTTAGAAAAGTGTGCGTTCCCAGCCGGGTACGAGTTTCCTCATTGTGGCGGCGTCATCCCGCTCGTGCATCTTGCACTTCAGATAGGTCTCCTCCGCCCTGGCCAACTTGTCCTCGTCAAGAATCACACCCAATCCGGGTCCGCTGGGGATTGGCAGGCGGCCGTTGGTAAACGCAAAGTTGTCGCCCTGGATGATGTCGGCACCTTCAATCAGCCAGGGGTAATGTGTGTCGCTGGCGGACGTGAGTTCTGGAGTGACGGCTGCCACGTGAATCATGGCGGCCATGGAGATCCCGGCATGGTTGTTACTATGCTGACTCAATTCCCACTTCATCACCTTTGCCAGGTGGCCGAGTGCCTGGCAGGCAGTAATGCCGCCCCAGAAGTGATGATCACAGAGCACGACATCGACGGGCTGGTTTTTTACTGCCGCCGGAATGTGAGCAAAACTTGTCACGCATGAGTTGGTGCTGAGTCGCAGTCCTGTTTCCCTGCGTACATGCCCCATCGCCTCTTGGCCGGCCACCGGATCTTCATAGTAGTCCAGCGGCAGGGACTTGAGTTGTTCTGCTATGCGCAATGCTGTTGCGATCGTCCAGCGGCCGTTCGGGTCGATGCGAAGAGGCGCCTTTCCATCGAAGCGGCTGTTGATAAGCTGCAGGGCTTCCAGCTCCTGCTGCGGTGAAAATACGCCTGCCTTGAGTTTTTGGACGCGAAATCCCCACTTCTGATGAAACCGCCAGGCCATCTCTGCCATCGCTTCGGGAGTACGAACTTCCCCCCAGTCATCCAGCGACTTGGCACCCTGGCCGCGGCCATCGACAATCCGCTCGTCCGCCAGCACAACGGGATGATCGGCGGCGTAGCGATAGAACAGGTAGGCTGCGAATTCGGGATCCTCCCGCAAGGGGCCGCCCATCAAATCGCAGATGCGTCGATTCGTCGCCTTTCCGATAGCATCCAGGCAGGCCACTTCGATGGCCGTGTATGCTCGCTCCGGCAGGGCAAACTCACCCAGACCGAAATTACGGTAGGCCAGCACACTACGACCTAAAACGTGCGGATGACAGTTGAAGAGTTGATGGATCGTGTCCCGATTTCCGTAGGTCTCACCAACCCCAGTGATGCCCTCCTCAGTTTCAATTTGAACGATGGTGCGGAGGAAGTACGGTCCATGGCAACCACCGGCGGCCAGGATGGGCGGATCGGGCAGGGCAATCGGCGTCACCTTGACGCTCTTGATCCGCAATTCCTGACGGTTGCGACGGCGGCCCGCCAGCAGCAGTTGGTCCAGTGGTGTCCAGGTGGCAAGACCACTCGCGGCCGCTGCGCGGAAAAGAAATTGGCGTCGGCTTGGCTGTGGCATCGCTGGTCGCCCCGCTGGCGGTCCGTGTGCTGGTATTTTCCGCGTGGAGACAGTGTACCAGATCAGCTAGCTATTCGTCCGCCGCGTCGCGGTGAAGGACCTTTGACCCCTATTCTGTAGTCTGTAACCGCAAACTACCCGCTGCCGGCACAATCGTCGCAACCGGTACCAGCCACTCGGTTTTCCTTGTTCCACTGGTTCGCCTAACTGTCAGCTTCTGGCAACTGAGCTGCATGCTGCTGAGATTTCCCTTCCCTCGCCGATATTAAAAGTGGCGGGAAAGTGCCCCCTTTGTCCGCCCTATTCTGTGCCCCGCAAAGGAATGTTGGCATATGTCGGTTCGACGACATCCACCCACACTGCGCACCCTGTTTACCTGGTTGCCACTCGCCGCGGTGATGATATCGCCAGCTCTCGCTGCGCCTCCGGCCTGGCCACCGCTGATCGCTGGACAAACCACCAGCGTGCGGCCGGTGATCAGTTCAGTCGCCCTGTCGCCCGACGGGACCCAGTTGGTAACGGCCGGGGATGACCACCTGGTTCGAACCTGGAGCTTGGTCACAGGTGAGCACCTGCAGACATTGCGAGGTCATCGTGATTGGGTGCGGTCTGCCTGTTTTACGCCGGATGGCCAGACAATCATCAGTGGTGGCAATGACAAGCGTCTGATCAGCTGGTCGTTGGCCAGTGGAAGCCAGCAGGAATTGCCCGCTCCCGGATTTGCTGTCGCGCGGCTGGCAATCTCCCCTGCGGGCGATCGACTGGCGGTCGCCGGATTTGCTGACCGCGTCCTGGTCTATGACGTGCCGCAACGAACGATTCTTCAACGCCTCGTGACCGGCTGCCCCGATATGCGTGCGATAAGCTTCTCCGCAGATGGAAAACAGTTGGCGGCTGCCGGTCGCGACGGCCGAATCCTGCTCTGGGACCTGGCCAGTGGAGAACTGCTGGCCGACCCTCGCTGGCACGGCCGGCGAGTTCGTGACCTGGTATTCAGCCCTGATGGCAGCACGATCTACTCGGTTGCCGAAGACCGCACCTTGCACGCCTGGAACCTGCTGGATGTTGACCGCGGATTCACACTCACTCTGGGACCCGGAAAAGCAATGGCGATCGCTCTTTGTGGTCCTAAGCATGTCGCCACCGCCGGTAGCGATAACCAGATTCGCATCTGGGACATTGAAGGTCGACGTCTGGAAACGGTCTTGCGAGGACATACGGGCAGTGTCGCCACGCTGGCGGCAGGTAAGAATCGCCTAATCTCGGCCGGCTTCGACACGACTGTTCGCAGCTGGAATATCCAGCCTGGTGAATCCCGTCCAATCTTGTCGGCACAACGCCAGCCGCCCGAGGCAGATGAGCGGCAGACGGGAGGGAATCGGTAACAATGTTTCGATTCCTGAAAAGACGCCGTCATTCATTTGATCACGTCGGTCGCCGTGAGCTGCGACGCTGTGGTTTTGAGCAGATGGAACCCCGCCTGCTGCTGACCGCAGAAATGCTGGTCATGGGGGCTGTCTACATTGAGCAGGACGTCGGCTCAGACATGCAGGGGGACCTGGTCCAGTTGTCGTTTGTGGGTGGAGCATCTGGGACTGAACTCCAGCGAGTTGTGATTGGTGACGCCGGGGGCACGGCGAGCATCCTCTTCGATACGCAGGCTGGCGGCATTGGAGTCGATGGCTGGATCGAACCACAGATTGTCTGGATGGAAACTCGCGATCCCGATGCCAGCGCTGAATTGCTTGCTGAGGATGGATCGGGCCAGCTTATCGTTGAGTTGAATCGCTTTCATGCGGGCGACCGACTGGCCATCCTGGTTGATGTGGATGAAGTTGAAGTCCCCGACGAGAGCCAGTCCGTGGTGGGTATCAATGACGGACTCGATCCAATTGCCTCGGGTGTTGAATTTCAGGGAGTTCCGCTGGTAGCCTCATTTTCTGCTGACCATTACCAGTCGACCGACCTCGCCGGCGAATTTCGAAATGCCTACGACGTGCTGTTGGTAGACAGCGGGCTCGATCTGCCGGCCGACAACGAGGGTGGTCTGCGGGATCGCACCGCTGGTGTCGTAACGACTGGAAGCCAGCGGGGAATCCCCGTGACTCTGGCCGGTTCGGTTTACCTCGATAAGGATGCGGATCTGGAACGTGATCCGGAAGATGCGGGGATTGCCAACGTGGCCATTGAACTGTGGCGGCAACTGGGGGACATGGACCTGCCGACAGGCCAACTGGCCTGGACGGACAGCGATGGTTACTACCACTTTGACGAGGAGCTCGATCTGCCGACCGGTGTCTATCAACTTCGGCAGCAACAGCCAGATGGTCTGCTCAGTCTGGCTGGTATTCCAGGCCAGGTGAGCGGTCGACAGGTGGGAGCCGTACTGGATGGAAACCCAAACATCCTGGCAGAGATCGAATTGAACGAAGGGGGACTGGCAGCCCAGGACTATGACTTCGTTGAAACTATGTCGGCGGTCATTCGGGGACGAGTTGAGCTGCTTGGAGATGTGGAAGGTTCCGGAGCGGTTCAGCCGATGAGCGACGTCAGGCTGCTATTGTTTGATGCTGCAGGTCAGGCTATCGCTGAAACGCTGACAAGTGACGCTGGCGAGTACCGGTTTGACGATCTTTGGCCGGGCGTCTACGCGGTGGCCGAGGTTGTCCCGGCCGGTGTATTTGCGGGAAAGGCCCAGGTTGGTTTTGTGGCCGACATTGAGATGGGTTATGAAGACTCCGCAACGTTGTTGTCTGGAATCGAGTTGGTCGGCGGAGATCAGGGCAGCAACTATGACTTTGTCAATCTTGCCCCTGTGACGCTGTCCGGTTACGTCTTCCAGGATGGCCAGCGGATTGTGCTGGATGAAACGCAAGTGTCAGCAGATATCCGACTCGCGAGCGACGGCCTGCGCACGCCAGACGACCAGGCAATCCCCGGTGTCGTGATCGAGTTACTGGCTGGTTCCAGCGGCGCCGCGGTGCTGGGCCAGGACCTGTTGCCGGCTTACTTTGCCGACGGTCCGGTTGTCGTGACCAGCGCGACCGATGGTTTCTACCAGTTTGCCGGACTGCCACCAGGACGTTACATGCTGCAGGAAACTCAGCCGGCGGGATGGATCGACGGGCACGATCGCGTCGGCACGGCAGGGGGGACGCAGAGGGAGAATTCACAATCGGTCAGTTCGACATTCATTGCTGGTGCCGACAGTGACCGGATCTCCGAAATCGATCTGAAGCCCGGTCAGGATGCCCGCGAGTACAACTTCAGCGAATTGAAAGTGCAGACGATTCCAGCACCGCTACCATTTGAGCCTCCTCAGACAATTCCTGCTGCGACTCCGATAGACCTGACGTCGCTCAAATTGCCACCCGCCTTCGTGGTCTCACTGATACCACCGTCGCGACCACAAACTGATACCGGTTGGTCTCTGCGGATGCAGGGTAGCAGCTCCGGCCAACTCGCCTTGTCGTGGCATTTGAGTGTGATTAACGCTGGAGCACCTCGCTGGCAAGCAGCCATTGCGGGCCAGCCAGGTCTGATGCCGGTCGCCGCGGTGGATCCCTGGGGCGGAATGACGGTGGCCGATGGCACCTGGCAGCTGGGAAAACTTGAGCCAGGCCGTGGGGCGGTGGATGTCGTAGCTCGCATGCTGGAGATGGGATTGGTCGGGGCAGTGCCGGTGGCAGGTGACTTCAATGGGGACGGCGTGGCGGAAATCGGTATCTACCATGCCGGCACGTGGTACCTGGACATGAATGGCAATGGTCGCTGGGATGACGACGACCTCTGGGCTGAATTGGGTGAACAATCCGATATGCCCGTGGTCGGCGATTGGGACGGCGATGGCAAGGACGACATTGGAGTGTTAGGTAGGCGCCAGCCGGGTGATCTGGCAGCCAGTGCGGTCGATCCTGGATTACCTGATCCCGACAACGAGACGCTCGAGCAGCCGAAGAATATTCCACCCGCAATGGACGAAGCCAGCAGTACGCGGCGAGTCATGCAAAGCTCTCGAGAGGGGACCGTCAGGTTGGACGTGGTTGACCATGTGTTTGAGTACGGCGGGAGAGGTGATGTGCCGGTGGCCGGAGACTGGAATGGCGACGGCGTGGATACCATTGGCGTCTTTCGGGATGGCCAGTGGTTGATGGATTCGGATGGGGATGGTCACCTGACCGAGCAGGACAGGACGATCGAGTTCGGCCAGCCGGGTGACATTCCACTGGTCGGCGATTGGGACGGCGATGGCGTAGATCAGGTCGGATTGTATCGCCAGGGTCGCTGGATTCTCGACAGCAACCAGGACGGTCGGTTGGATAACGTCGACCGGGTGTTTGAGATGGGCAATTGTGCCGATCGACCGGTCGTTGGAGATTGGGACGGCGATGGGATGGATGATCCCGCTATCTACCAGCCCAACGAAAGTGTTGCCGATCCGTCGAACGATCCGGATGCCTGATAAGTTAGCATTCAGGATTCCCGCAACTTAACCGCCTCAGCTTGGAAGTCCTCAATCTCTTTCTCCAGTCGGCCAACCTCACCAGGTTCGTCGTCCTGCTGCCGGGCCCCGGAAAGTTGCAGTTGAAGTGACTGTAGCTTCTTGTGAATGACGCCGAGTCTCTTCTTGGCCTTCTTGTCCATCAATCGTCTCTCGTTGTCAGGGGCAAAGTAGCAGAGCGCATATTATGGTAGGCAAAGTATCGGCTGAAGCAAGTTGCCAGTCTGGATGGGCGGGACAAAGTCGGGAACAGCTCGCAGGCCAAGTGAATTCAGCCGTTGTTCGCCAGCTTCGTTTGTCAGGCCTCGCTGGCAAGCTGCTTGGCCAGGTCGAGTGCCGACTGATGGTCCGAGATATCGCCGTCGAGCTGTGCGTTTCGAACTCTCTCCAGGATCACGCGGAACAATGGACCAGGCTGGATCTGGCATTCGATCAGATCGTCGCCGCTGAGTAGAGCTGGCGGATTGAGCTGGTCGTCGGGAAGAGCAAGTTTCTGCCTGGCGAAGGTAAGGCACGCCGTGTCGAGGTCGTGGACGGTGGCATACGCACTGGCCAGGTCAACTAGCTGGTGGATGTGAGGTTCGATCAACAGCCGTTGGACCTGGGACCAGGGCTGCTGGTGGATCTCGAAAAATGCGGACCTGTTTTCAGTCAGCCAGACAATCGTGTCGGTGTCGACATTGGAGAATGTCAGGCGACGGGAGAGGTTGCGGATGGAGTCGGTGTCGGCTTCGGGAGCGAGTTGGTACCAGCAGGCAGTCATGACGACGGCAAAGGCTGGATTCTCGAGGTTGTCGGCCAGGTCGAAAAGCTGCTGCCAGGCTTCATCATCTGCCGTGGACAGTTCGGGCACGATGTGGTGCCAGAGTCCGGTCGATTTGAGCAGCTGAAGACCCCTGTGACGATTCTCATCGGTCAGGATGCGACGCAGTTCCATGTGGATCCGCTCGGCACTGATGACGGTGATCTCGGCTGCCTGCTGCTCAATCGCCGCCATCGTTTGTGATTCAATTTCAAAATTGAGCGCCGCTGCGAATCGGACGGCACGGATAAGTCGCAAGCGATCTTCAGCGAATCGTTGCTGTGGATCACCAATGGCTCGGATGATACCTGCCTCGAGATCGGCTTGTCCTCCAACGTGGTCGATCGGCTCTTTGATCTCGTGATCGTAGAACATTCCGTTGATGGTAAAATCCCGACGGGCAGCATCTTCCTCGGCGCTGCAGAAGCTGACACTGTCGGGGTGGCGGCCGTCACTGTAGCTGGCATCCTGCCGGAACGTGGCTACTTCGATTGGCTTGCCGCCGTCCTTGGTGAGCACCATGATGACGCCAAAAGCGGCTCCCACGGCGATTGTATTGTGGTGCCCGAACAACTCCCTGACCTGGGATGGCGTGGCACTGGTGGCGATGTCGATATCGGTCCACGGTTTACCCAGCAGGGTGTCACGCACGCAGCCTCCTGCCCAGAGTGCCTCGTGGCCGGCCTCGCGGAGCCGAGTTGTTATACTCTGCGCCTGCTCCGTGCTGGAAGTCGATCTGCCGTTCATCTCGAAGGGTCACCGGTCTGCTAAGGGAAAGACTGGGTACTCTCCCTCTATTTATTCAGAACGGGGGCTTGTCGGCAACACGTGCTGGCGTGGTAGAGCGAATTTCCGGCCGTACCAGGATCAACAGTTCGACGTTGTATGCCTGGTCGACGGTCGCCTGGAATGCCGGTCCCACGAGCGGGATGTCCTTGAGGACCGGCAGACCGGTCTGTGAACTTCGAGTTCGACCTTGTGGCATACCTTGCAGTACAAGAGTCTGGCCTGACTTCAAACGCATTGTCGCATCAGCCGCCCGAGTTCGAAAAGCTGGAATGGCGACATCCTCGTATTGCATTCTGGCCGACGTCGGAACCTCGATGATTTCGGGCTGGACACGTATCTGAATGGCAGCTGGGTCGCTCGAGAGGGGTGTGATTTTTAGCTGCAGGCCGAATGGTTCGTATTGCAACGACGCCGGACCGCTCTTCTGGGGTAGCACGACAGGATACTTCCCGCCCGAGTTGTAGGTCGCCGGGGTTCCGCTGACCGTTGCCAGTACGGGCTGGGCGATCACACGGGCAACGCCTGTTTCAAGTAATCGTGCCAGGGCATCGTGAAACGGATTGTCAGCATCCACCAACCCGACACGGACGGACTCTCTGGTTAACGGAGTTGCTGCGGTGTGGGTAATCTGGGTGTGGTCGGCGGCAGTCAGTCGGTCTTGCTGAGCCAGCCGTAGTGAAGGAAGGCCAGCGGATTCGGCGTCGGCGGAAGATATTTCAATGATCTGGGTGTGCAATATGATCACGGCCGCCGGCGTTACGGTCAATTTGTTGATCACGAGTGGCACGTGTCGACGTGCCAGCGCGCCGACCTGGTCCACGACAGCCTGGCTCGCCACCGTACCCATCAATGTTACGCCTCCGCGAATATCATGGACCTCGACGGCCAATTCGGGGAAATGCTGGGACAAGACGTTCTGGAGGATCTGGCTATGAGCGAGCACGGTGATTTCCAGAGTCCGGACGGCGTTGGCCGATTCCCAGATAAACAGTTGTGTGGTGCCGGCCTGGCGAGCAATCACCATGAGTTGTTGTGGCGATTCGGCAGTCACGGTCAGGATACTGGGATCCTGGACGTAAACGCGCGGTGCTTTCACCGGCAGGATGACAGGCTGGCGTGTGTTGACAGTCATGGTCAGCGGGTGATGAGAGATGATTTGCAGCTTCTCGGCGGGCGCAGGCGGATCGGCCAAGGCTGCTGGCGGCGCCGACAGGAGCACCAGAACGAAGGCGAGAGAGAATACTGTCGGTAGCTGACAAGAAAAAGTCATGATGGCATGCTGCTCGTAGAGAGTGTGAACAGTTGAGTTGGGTTATTTCCGCTGTGAGTCCTGGCCGCCATCTTTCCGAGCGGTTTGTATGCGGAGCAAGGTGGCCTGCAATTCACCGAATCCTTCAGGCTGCTGAGTGCTGGCTGTGACCGTCGGCTTTGTGGCCGACGTGGCCCAGCTGTAGTGGGTAACTCCCCTGGGCGTCAGAACCTCCATCGTCCAGTGCGGTTGCTGTGCCGTTGGCCGATTCTCCTGTTGTTTCGCTTCCACGGCGGCCAGAGCAAGTTGCACTGCCTGCTGGACGGCGGCCTCGATGGCAGCGTCCGCGTGCTCGCGCGTCATCAGATCCTCTGGCGGTTTTTCTTCAGTGGGAGATGGTTGCGACTGGCGACTCTGGTCGTGGATCAAGAGGGCTGGGTTTCCGCGAGCAGGCCGACTGGCAATCAGCTGCTGGTAAGTGAAGTCGTCTGCTTCTGAATTGGCCAGATTGCTGGGTGAACCGAGCAGGGAGAGCCGGAACAGGCCATTTTCGGCGGCCAGCAGCAGCGGCTGAACTTCTGTTTGCTTGACGTATAGCGAGACGGAGCAGGGTGTGATCTTTGTGGTGGATATCGGTGTGATGTTCTGGTCGACGTCCTGGTGGACCTGGTGTATGCGTGCGGCCGTGGCGACTTTCCTGGTTGTCGGCACGGGCACAGTTGAGCTTTGTGGCAAGTAGGCCAGTACGTCCACTCGCAGGCCAGGTTGCAACTGGGGTAGCAGCGTCGGGGGCAGGGACGTGTGAATCACACACATTCGGTAGCCGTCGGGAATTGCAGACAGGCCAGCGGCTTCGCTTGACGTGATCATCTCAGCAGTCAGGATCGTGCCAGCTGGTATTCGTCTGGCGGCGAATCGACCGGTGACTTCGGTCAAGGACCGCAGGCAGTCCGCTGGAGTCTCATCGATGGGCCGGAATTCCATTCTCAGGTTGTTGGGCCCGAAACAGATCCCGGCATCCATATCCACCAAAGTCACCATGACCACCTGCTCGCCTGATTCGTTCACCAGGGGCGTATCGTCAGCGTCTTTTGGGCCGATTGAGACTGCCACAAGCAGCCCGCTGAAGAGAGCGATAAATGCCAATAAAACCGACTTGGACATCGTCAATTTCAACCTTCCATGGGACAGTTCAGAACGTTGTGGCGACCGAATAGGTACTCATCCTCTTTTTCGGAATAACCGGTAAGGTTTATGCAGTTTGCTTGCGGCAATCGAAGATAAAGCTGTGGTCAGTCAATTTTCCCATTCTGCCTGCCTTTGCTGGGTATCTGACTGTCAGTTGAGCACGCTGGTGGTCAGCCGGCGGGCCAGATCCCAGCAGGGTGGATTCGAGGCGACGGTGCCGAGGAATTTCGATACAATCCGAGGGAGTTGGAGTTCTATGTCTGGGAGCGTGCAACCATGTTGACCATCCAGGGACGGCCACAGCGAGTCTGCTCAGGCCTTTCGCGGCGAGAGTTGCTGCAAGTTGGCGGGGCAGGTCTGTTTGGACTTGG
>Ga0209403_10000240_pt1 | contig 88485 bp, 96 predicted proteins | sample ArcticOcean_MG_C_8_FD_187440 | JGI IMG/M metagenome (GOLD analysis project Ga0209403, IMG submission 187440) | Marine microbial communities from western Arctic Ocean - ArcticOcean_MG_CB11_86 (SPAdes) (version 2) | ecosystem: Environmental > Aquatic > Marine > Oceanic | place: Arctic Ocean...
TGCTCACCTGCTGGTCTACCTTCTTGCTCACCTGCTGGTCTACCTTCTTGCTCACCTGCCGGTCTACCTTCTTGCTCACCTGCTGGTCTACCTTCTTGCGCACCTGCTGGTCTACCTTCTTGCTCACCTGCTCCAGATTGTTCACCTCTTCCAGATTGTTCACCTCTTCCAGATTGTTCACCTGCTCCACCTCCTCCAGCTTGTGCTGGAGCTTGTTGACCTGCTCCACCTTGAGAATCTGCTGCGTTCTCCCGTGGTCCTGGTCCTGGTCCTGGTCCTGGTCCTGGTGCTGGTCCTGGTGCTGATGCTGGTGCTGGTCCTGGTCCTGGTGCTGGTCCTGGTGCTGGTCCTGATCCTGGTCCTGATCCTGGATTACTCGCATCGGTGGCACCATGACCTGCCAATACTTGTTCCGTACCTACAAAGGGAAGCAAGAAAACAAAGATTAGGACAAATACACAGAAAAATATCAATACCTGTCTAATATTAAATCTTAACAACTTTTCACTCTTTTTATAGAATATCTTCTTTAAATATTCGCTACTTAATTTTACTTACCTTGTTTTTCTTTTTTCTCTTGAATTCGGCCTAATGCACGACCTTTATCAGGAGTCGGGTCCTCAATGAGTCCATAAATTTCGCGTCCCTCATGATCCTCTGGCAAATGCTCCGTAATAGGCAATCCGTCCTCATTCACAAAAAGGAGACAGTGACAATACTTATAGACTTGCATTTCATCACAGGCACAAATCCAGTCACGCCGCTTGGCTTCCTCGTCTTTTGGCAAGTACATTCCTTCAGGAAAGTCACCATTCTCGTCTTTTTCTGGATAAAAATTACACGGACAAATAGGACGTCCGTAATTGTCAATGTTATCTGCTAAGCCGAGAACAACAACTTCCGTTATTTCACGATTGGGATGCAAATGCGTCCCAGACTTTTCTGCAAACTTTTCTGCATATCTCCACATTTTTGTTAAGGATTTTTCGGAAGGTTGTTCTTTCATAGCAATATTTTACTCAATTTGGAGTATATCGTCCGTTTCTTACATCCCTGCCTTATGAAATTCTAGCCTGCTGCTGCAACTACTTTTGCGGCGGCCTCGCCAAGACCTTCTGCACGAATAACATCTAACCCTGCTTCTTCGAGTAATTTCTCACCCTCTGCAAGATTTGTTCCTACTAAACGCATAACCACAGGAACCTTCAGTCCTAACTGCTTTTCAGCATTGATAACACCTTGAGCAATAATATCTACTCTCGCCATACCACCAAAAATATTCACGAGAATCGCCTTCACTGAAGAGTCTTCACTGATTACTTGAATAGCATTCACTACACGTTGGGGATCATTTACCGTCCCAATATCTAAGAAATTTGCGGGCTCTCCACCAGCAAGCTTAATTGTGTCCATCGTCGCCATCGCAAGGCCAGCACCATTAACGATGCAACCAATATTTCCATCCAACTTGATGAAATTGGATACACCTAAATCACCTGCCAAAACCTCAAGCGGATCCTCCTCATCCTTATCACGCATTTCAGCAACTGCTTCATGACGGAACAACGCATTGTCATCAACAGCAAACTTCGCATCTAAAGCAATCACTCGACCATCTTCAGTCACAACAAGCGGGTTAATCTCTGCCTGACTTGCATCATTCGCAAGTGCAGCTTCATACAATGACTGCACTAAAATTCCAAAATCTACCGCTTGCTGTCCAGACAAACCCAATCGATTTGCTAGCGTACGCGAAATATATGGTTCATAGCCTGAAGCAGGGTTAACAGGTATACGAACAATAGCATCTGGATCACGACGTGCTACTTCTTCGATCTCTTGCCCACCTTCCGTAGAAGCCATGATCACAGGAGCTGCATACACTCCATCCATAATGATTGCTAAATACATTTCATTAGCAACAGCAGATTGCTCTTCGACAAGAACATTTTTTACGAGTTTACCTTCAGGACCGGTCTGAATAGAAACAAGAAATTTTCCAAGAATATCTTCTGCCGCCTGCCCAGCCTCATCCACAGTACTAGCTAAGCGGACACCACCAATTCGATCACCTACAACCTGGCCTGAATAATTGCCAGCATCACTTATAAGATTCTTATACATCGAAAGAGTTTCATCTTTAGCGACCACACGGCCTTTCCCTCGCCCACCTGCATGAATTTGGGCTTTCACCACAACTTTTCCACCGAGCTCTTCTGCAATTGCACGAGCCCCTTGAGGAGTATCAGCAACTCGCCCTTTCGGAACAGCTACTCCGTGCTTTGCAAAAATTTCTTTAGCTTGATATTCATGGACCTTCACGGTTCACCTCTAGGAATGACTTTTGCCGAGACTACATCGACTACACAATAAGGAAAAGGCTAAGAAGTCTTTTTCTTATTATCTTTGATTAAAAACTAGTAACGTTACTGACCTGGTGCTCGGTATTCAGCTACTCCACCCGCAGCATCAAAGTCTTCTGGCGTCATTAAGAAAGTAACACTTGTATCTGAAACAGTTCCTGTAGGAATCACTAACTTCATTAAAGCGGTTACTTGGTCAGCCGTACCCTCCAAAAGCATGATGATATTATGATCTGCCATCGGAGTGACATAGACAGCTTCACACGTCATACCGAGCGAGGTAACAGTCTGTGTAATCACATTACGACGACTCACCATTCCTTCTGTTACCGCAGCACCAAAAGCATCCGGGGTATATTTTGCTGAAAGTAGAATATTAGCCATAAAAAAACTCCTTTTTATTACTATACGACCAAATAAAGAAAGGGAATGCTATCTGTTTAGAATTTAGACCAGGTATTCGGATCAGTTATATATCCATTCGCAACAAGACGAATGTATATATCCACTAAAACAATTACCAGTAGGCTTGACCAAGCCCAAAGACGATGGCGCCCATTGAAAATTGTCACATAATCCCAAAGACGTTTCCTCGTACGAGTGAATTTAGAGCACGAGAAACAATTCAAGCCTCCACCTACAAAATGACGTAATGAGTGACACGAGAATGTATACATCATTAGCAAAAATGCATTTAACAGAAGTAGCGCTGAACCTAAGCCAATACCCCAACCTTCACCAGGAACATGTAAGGAACGTATCGCACCAATCCAGAGAAGTGGCACAAAAATCAAAGCAATATACATAAAAAACCGATGCGCATTCTGCATAATTAATGGGAATTTTGATTCACCTTTATAGGTTTCACCAACATCACCAACAGCACATCCAGCAGGACTCATAAAAAAGGATCTGTAATATGCACGACGATAGTAATAACAAGTCGCACGAAATGGTACTGGACCTATCAACACGATAAATGCAGGTGACAAGTACCATTTACCAGACCAGTCAGCATTTATTGCACTGAGCCAAGTAGGTTCAAAAATTGGAGAGAGAAAATGTGTACCTTCAACTTCATAATGACCTAGTGGACCAAAATCCATGAAAATTGAAATTGTCAACCATCCAAAAAAGAGGGACATCGAAGCAAAAACTAAAGCTGGTTCTATCCACCAACGGTCAGTTCTCAAGGTTTGAAGGAATCCTCGGGCTGTCCCAGGAAGTGATGCTAAGGCTTGGACCACAAAAATCTCCTTGCGGGATATTATCAGGGCTCACCATCAGAGGCTAGTAAGGTACAATAAAATTATCAGAATACTATGCGTGATTCATAGCTAAGTGTTCAAAATAAAGGTTACTATGACCCAAATCGAATCGCATCCAGAGCTCAATCCATTTCATCCTGAAATCGTCGAAGAGCCGTATGAAATGCACGAAAAACTACGGGATGCAGGAATCGTACGAATTGAAGATGGAAGATTCCTAGTAACACGTTTTGAGGATGTCGACTTTGTCCTTCGCAGAGATGATCTTTTCTCCAACGTTCCAAAAACACTCGAACAAATTTCATTGGAAGCCAGTCATTCGATGGAAGAATTTAGAGAAAAGCCAGAGATTGCAGCGATAAGGGAAACGGGTGCCTTACCCTCAAGTGATCCTCCAGAACATACAGAATATAGAAAAATGATGGGACCAAAATTATCTCTGCGTGGCCTGGCATGGTTTGAACCAAAAGTAAAAGAAATCATAGAAGATTTAATTGATGAATTCATTGAAGATGGAACTGTCGAATTGTCTGGTCAATTTGCAACACCGATGACCGTCTATGTTTTTGTTCGACTCTTGGGTATTGAAGAGGAAGATATTCCTCGTATGACAGTATGGGTTGATGACACTATTGAAAGCATGTCTGCAGCTGTCGGAATGCTCGACTCAATACGTATCAAGGAGTTAGAGGCAAGCCGCAACGAATTTATGAATTTTCTTATGGGGCTGGTCGGGCAACGTCGAAAAGAACCTAGAGATGATCTATTAACGTTTATTATCAACCATGAGCTAGATGCTTTTAAACGAACTCTTCATGAACGTGAACTAGCAGGAATGCTCACAACTCTTTTAATGGGAGGAACAGAGACTACTTTAAACATGATCTGTAGCGGTATGTGGCTACTCTTGGAACACCCCAAAGTAATGCAGGAAATCCAAGAAGATCATTCTCTAATTCCTCAGTTTGTAGAAGAAGCTCTACGAATTGAATCCCCTGTTCAAGGTCTCTCAAGGCAAGCTATTCAAGACACAGAAATCAATGGGACACTCATTCCCAAAGGTTCATTCATATGGGTCATGTACGCAGCTGCAAACCGAGATCCCAAAAATTGGAACCAGCCTGATGACTTCAATATCCATCGAGAAGAATTAAAACAAACAATGGCTTTTGGAAAGTATGTCCACTATTGCATCGGAGCACCGTTAGCTCGTATGGAGGCAAGAATCGCATTCACTTCCCTACTAACACGTTTACAAAATATTCATTTTTCAGAAAAAAATGATTTCACTCATGGAGCGAGCCACGTAATAAGAGGATTTAAAGAAATGTGGCTGGACTTTGAAAAAAATTAGTGAAAAACAAACCTTTTATGTGTTCAAGATAAGTGTTTCAATTACATCAACAGGCTGACCTCGTAACGAGTATGGCCCGGCTTGCTCAATAGAAACATCGATGATCTCTCCAATACGGGCTGGAACATCCAAATGGACTAACTTTCCGGAACAAGTACGTCCATAAAATTGTCCATCACGCTCACCTTCTATAAGCACAGATTCTGTTGTTCCAATTAGTTTTACATTCTTCTCCCGGCCGATTTTTTTCGATAAATCCTCTGCGCGATGTAAACGTTCCGATTTCTCGTCCTTAGAGATATCATCATTTGTTGTTCTTTCAGCAATTGTGCCAGGACGTTCAGAATAAGCAGCTATATGAACTTTATCGAAACGAAATTCTTTAAGAACGTCTAAGCTCTCTTGAAAATCTTTTTCAGTTTCTCCTGGGTAACCAACAATGATATCTGTAGAAATACCTGCTGATGGCATAAGTGATCGAACAAGGTTAATTTTTTCACGAAATTCATTTAATTCGTAGCCTCTCCTCATTTCAACCAAGATACGATCGGACCCAGACTGAACAGGAAGTGAGAAGCATTCCATAACTTTTGGTAAATCGGCAACTGCCTGCAATATACGTTTTGTCATGTGTTTCGGATATGAAGTAAGAAAACGAATTCGTTTAAGATCACTCAATGCCGACAAGTCCTCCATTAGATCACCAAGGTCTGGTGAATTTCCCGCAGGATCTTTTAAGTCACGTCCATAAGCCTCAACTGTTTGTCCCAGCAAGGTGACCTCACGAGCCCCACTTTCAGTTAACCAACCTACTTCTCGAACAATTTCATCAACCGTACGAGATCTTTCACGACCCCTTCTATAGGGGACGATACAGTATGTACAAAACTTGTCGCAGCCATGTACTACAGGGACGTACGCAGTAGGTCCATCAGGAATCGACCAGGTTGTCGGCCAAAATTCCCCACCAAGATCCTTCTCTTTGCCTTCTAACAGTTCGATGATCGGTTCGAATTCTTGAGGACGTGCAAATGCATCAACAAAGGGAAATCGTCGCTCTAGATCTTTTGTTTTGGGTCCAACCATACAACCCATAACAGCAACTTTCAGATCAGGTCGTTCCTTTTTTTGTAAACGAACTCGCCCTAATTGCGAATATGCACGATCTTCCGCATGCTGGCGGATACTGCAGGTATTAATGACCACGATCGTCGCATCATCCATCACCTGTGTTTCTTTTAAGCCAAGTCGTACAAATCCCGCAGCGAGTTTTTCGCTATCTGCGGTATTCATTTGGCAACCTACAGTCCAAAGAAAATAACTTGCTGAATTCGTCATATTACCTAACTAAAAAAAACTACGGAGGGGGAGGGATTCGAACCCTCGATCAACGTTACCGCCGATAAGCGCTTAGCAGGCGCCCGCACTAGGCCACTATGCGACCCCTCCAACTACATTGTATAGCTTCTCACTAAAAAGTAATCCTTCTTTGCATTTTTTCAGACTACACTAGGAGCATGGCCACAGCAGTTGTCGTCACAATATTTACAGTCATAAATGACACATTGTCAGTTTTGTTAATTGAAAGATCAGAAGAACCTTTCAAGGGAATCTGGGCTCTTCCTGGTGGAATTTTACAACCCACCGAAACTTTAGATGACGCAGCTACACGAAAACTTAAAGAAGAAACCGGTATACAAAATGTTTTCTTAGAACAACTCTATACATTTGATCATTTGGCTCAGACTAAAACCGATATAACTGTCGCTTATTTCGCGTTAGTTCATAACGCGGATGCCAAACTTCGAGAAGAACTTGAATGGAAACCAGAATGGTTTCCATTCAATACATTAGGATTACTAGGATTTGAAAATCATATTATCCTTGAAAATGCCAAATCTAGATTAAGAAGTAAACTCGAATATACAAACATTGCATATAGCGTTTTGCCTGCCTATTTCACTCTAACCGAAATGCAACTAGCCTACGAAGCCATTCGAGAAGAAAGCCTCGACAAAAGAAACTTTCGAAAAAAGATTCTTGGCCTTGATATCATTCAGGAAACAGGGCAAGTACAAAAACAAGGGGCACATAGGCCTGCGAAGCTATATAAGTTCCAATAAAAAAGACAAATTCAAATTTAACGGACATTTTTTTAGCTTCCCATTGTTTACTCGTTATCGAATATCCAACTTCAAGCACATAACCACTCTCTCTAGGACGAGTCGTCTTCGCAATGAAACCCTCTCCATCCCTAATGGCATGACATGACCTTTCATTCATAATATTCGCAAAGACTTCAACTTGTAGGAATTGTAAATTTTCAAAAGGATAGCTGAACAACCCTCTGAAATTAGTCCCTACGCACAAAGATCGAGCAATATCATATCCAAGCTCTCATTTTTTGATCATTATTAATTTCTAAATTAATGACACCACTAACTTCACCTTCTCTATCACTAAATCTGGAAACTAATGCCCAAACAGAATTTTTATTCCAATCTGTTTGGGTTACTTTATTCACAAAACTAGATGCATCTTTTCCCAAATATGGTTGCGGTACAGGAAGGTATTTCCCCCGTTCTAAATCAGATGCATAAGCAAAAACAGAATCTACATCGTTTAAATTAAAGAGGCGCAGCAATAGGCGCTCAGCTTGAACTTCATATAAATTCATTTTTTAGCCAGTCTTTTGCTATCCTGAGAAAACATGAATCCATATATTGCACAGGCAACAATGACTTTTCTTGAAATTCTCACTTGGACGATCATAGCAAGAGCATTAATATCATGGCTGCCTATAGATCAATCAAGTCCAATAGTTCAATTGCTCCACAGCATTACTGAACCAATCATAAGCCCAATTCGTCGAATTTTACCCAACACAGGCATGATGGACTTAAGTCCATTAGCTACAATTTTAGCAATGATGGCTTTTCAGCAAATTTTTTCTGAACTAGCTACTATGTAAAAGTTTCTACAAATTCAGATAGCTCAAAGAGCTGCGCGAGCTTGATTAGCAATCTGTTCAAATGCATCAGGACTCTCAACTGCTAGATTTGCGAGCATTTTACGATCAATCCCAATGCCGGCTTTATTCATACCATCAATCAGCTTCGAATAAGACAAGCCATATTGCCGAGATGCCGCATTTATTCTTGTTATCCACAACCTACGAAAGTCACCTTTTCGAGTACGGCGGTCCGCGTAGGAATAACGGCCTGCATGGAGCGCACTTTCATTTGCACGTCTAAACACTCGATGGCGCTGACCACGATGGCCCTTAGTACGCGCTAATAACCTTTTATGCCGGTGATGTGCTGTCACACCTCTCTTAACACGGCTCATATGTAGTGCTCCTTAAGCCACCTAATTGTTTAGGAGTCGGGAAATAGTTCTTTGTTGAGTAGCATGAACTGCAACAGTTCTTCCCAACTTTACCCTAACAGGCTTGCGTTTTTTTCTACGAAAGTTATTACGACTCCCGTACATACGCATAATGCGACCAGAACCAGTTACACGGAAGCGTTTCGCTGCACCTTTATGAGTTTTCATTTTAGGCATAAGTCTTACTCACCATTTCCAGAACCTTCAGGCGATTCTACTTCGACCGAAATACTATCTTCGTCCACATTGTCTACTTCATCAACAATTTTAGAAGATTCAGATAATTCCACTTCGACCGAACTACTATCTTCGTCCACATTGTCTACTTCATCAACAATTTCAGAGGATTCAGATAATTCCACTTCAACTGAACTACTACCTTCGTCCACATTGTCTACTTCATCAACAATTTCAGAAGATTCAGATAATTCCACTTCGACTGAACTACTATCTTCGTCCACATCTACTGCTACCTCTTTAGCTTGCTGGGCACGTTGGTACGCAGCTATTCCTCGTTTATCTGGCGCAACAATTATCGACATTCGCCGACCCTCTAAACTAGCATCCTTCTCCTTACTTCCATGGCCATCAAGATTTTCAAAAACCTTTTGGAGCAAACTCTTACCAAGTTGAGGATGCGTAATTTCACGCCCTCGGAACATAACAGTGATCTTTACTTTGTCACCTTGTCTAAGCAATTTTTGTATTGTTCGAGTTTTAAAATCAATATCATGATCTTCTATCTTCGGCTTCATACGTACTTCACGAATTTGCACTTTTTGCTGATGCTTCCGTGCCTCACGGTCTTTTTTGGACTGTTCAAACTTAAATCTACCAAAATCCATAAGCCTAACAACTGGGGGATCAGCTTTCGGAGAAACCTCTACCATATCAACATTACGCTCCCGCGCCATACTCAAAGCTGCATCAGTTGAAAGCACACCAACCTGCTGCCCCTGATCATCAATGACCCGCACTGAAGGAACGCGTATACGATCATTTATCCGCGGTTGTGGCGGTACAGGTTTCGGTGGAACGCGAGTACGTCTTTTCCTCAATATAACTCCCTTGAGGTAATGTGATGTGAGCATACCATTACTAGTTTGTTAGTGCGATACCTCTAGTAGCGCTGCCTTACACCGATCTACCACAAAAGCACTCACAAACTAGGCATGCGTAGTACAACTTACCAAAGCTTGCACCAAATGGAAGTATTTAGATCTTTGGTGGTGTTTATTACCCGCACAAATTAACTGATTAGATATACAGTGCTATTAATCAATTACAAAAAGCTCTTAATATCTTTTTATAAATCTCCGAAATAAGCGTAAATTCAAATAATGGAACTATTTCTAGATGTAGACCCAAATGCATTCACCATGACTGAACGAGCGATGCAGGGTTTTGCGCTTCTCATTTTTTTAGCGATTAGCTGGTTCTTTTTTTGGTGTTTTTACAAGCGAAAGATGCTCATTCACTTTGTCTGGAGATTCACACGCAGACCCAAAGGAAAAAGGCGAGAAGACATTGAAGGAACCCCAAAAAAAGAAACTAAGCAACCAGAACTACTAAGCGATTATTTTGATGAGACTGGTGAACGCCATGGATCTAACATCTTTACCAGCAAAAGTAATGATAAGAATTAATAATTACCAAATACCCCAACGGCCTTACCATATAGGTGATGATACTTTTCCAAGGTATATCAAAAGGCCTGTAGTTCGTACGATATCTATATGGGAACAGTAGAAAAAGCAGTAATTCTTGCCGCGGGTTTAGGAACACGCCTATTACCTGCAACAAAAGCTATCCCTAAAGAGATGGTTACAGTATTTGGAAAACCATTGATTCAATATGTTATTGAAGAAGTTATCGAAGCAGGTATCACAGACATCTTAGTGATTATAGGGACGCAACACCAAGCAATAGTTGAGCATTTCCAAGGAGAAGGAAGAGCTAGAGAACATGCACTTAAAACAAATGATCACGCAACACTTGCCGCTCTTGAAAACAATATTTTTCCTGCAAATATCAAATTTACGACTCAACAGGAACCGCTTGGTACCGCACATGCAGTACTACAAGCAAAATCATTCATCGGGAAAGATTCTTTTGCACTACTTTTTCCTGATGACATCATCATTAACCCTGGTGGCCCAAACTGTATTAGTCAGCTGAAACAGGCTTACACAGATCATGAAGCAAATATTGTTGCAGTTGAACAGATACCTTCTGAATTGATTCCTTTCTACGGAATAGTGGCGCCGCAAGAAAATATTGATCAATCAAAACAATCATCACTAGTCCCAATCAAAGATCTTATCGAAAAACCTTCCATTGAATTAGCTCCATCCAATCTTGGAATTGTGGGAAGATATATTCTACGTTCAGAAATTTTTAAAGAAATTGAGAGCCTAGAATCATCAGAAATTGGAGAATTACACATTACACAAGCTTTGTCACACCTAGTAATATCAAACCGAGAAGTGTACGCCTATATATATGAAGGTTCCCGATACGATACCGGTAGGCCAATCGGACACGTACTGGCCAATCTTGCCATAGCTTGGGAAGATCCAGTAGCTAAACAAGAACTACTCAATTATTTGAAGCATTTGAATAAAGAAACAGACTGAGAGGGAAAATATGAAAGTAATTACTATAGGTTACTCATTACCTAACACGGTTGTTGACAACCACAATGTATTAAACGCACCAAGCTACACAGATTACGAAGCTCTTTTCGTTAATCCACTAAGCATTACCTCAACAATAAGTGAATTACTTGAAGGCACCAAGGATTTTAGTGCACAAGATGGACGACCTGTAATAAATGGATCCACCACAGCATCTGCAGTTTCGGCAGCTGATCAAATTCATCGACGTAGTGATGAAACACGCCGAGTACTTGATCAAGGGGGGATAGTTGCAGTTATGGCAAATCCAAATGCAACTCAAAGTGGGCTCATTAATTTTGAAGGATGTGATAGATATTCTTGGCTCCCTGCTCCCCAAGGAATCCAGTGGGGAGGTACTTTCCTGAAAGCTGCCGAGGGGAAAAACATACGAATAGTCGATGAGTACCATCCATTCGCTTCGGTAATACGCAAATATCGAAAGCAAATGTATTACCGTGCCGTCTTTGATGAGGAAACTATCAAATCTATGAAAGGGGCATCGACTTTAGCTGTAGGAGGATCCTCATTACCCATAGCAGTTGAAGTTCCTGTACTGGCTGGTCGCGTAATCTTTTTACCTATGATAGCGCCCATAACTGGAACTGTACGAGGAGAAATTGCAACAGAAATAATTGAAGCACTATCCGCGATACAAGAAGGTGCTTCTGGTGAAAAACCACCATCTTGGACAAGTGCTCTGGCGTTACCTGGGTTAGAGCAACTTGAAGCTGAGGTGGAGGAATTGGATTTAGCGGTAAAAACAGCGATTGAGAGTCAAGAAGCGGTGTCCGAGCAAGTAGAAGAACTTGCAAAACATCGTAGACTGCTTTGGAGTAGTGGTCCCGCATTTCAAGAGGCTGTTCGAGAAGCTTTAAAACTACTAGGGTTCGAGGCAAAGTCTGAACCAGGCGAACCACTTGAATTTAGTTTTGATGATCGCTTATTTGCAGTTGAAGTCGAAAGTACCGCGGACGAGATAACAGAGTGGCCATATGTTCGATTACAGCGAAGACTAGAAACAATGCTTTTGCAAGACAAGGTGAAGGCAAGTGGCTTAGTAATAGTAAATGGAAAAAGAAATATGCAACCTGGTCGAAGAAAACCTGAATTTACAGAAACACTACGTATCGCCTGTGACAATTATGGTTATGGACTTATGACCGGAGATACGCTCTTTACTTTAATTCAAAGAATACTAGCTAGTGAGAATGCTGATGAAGTAGCTCCTTTAAGACAGCGTGTGCTGGGAACAAAAGGACTTCTAACAACAGAATCTGCTCTTGGTGAAGGCGAGGAAGAACAAGCTAGTGGGAAAATTTTTTAAATAGTTGAAAGTCAAACCTCGGTTTATCTACTCAGGAAAAGTAACGCATGTAGTTGTATCAACGACACCCTCAAGTCCTCGAATTTCCTTGCTGACAAGCGGAGAAACTTCCACAAGGCTATTAACCGTAATAACCGCAACGATATCGTATGGTCCCATTACCTGATAAACCTCACGAATGCCCTTGACAGCTCCAAGAGTATCAAAAACGTCTGCAGTCATAATTGGATCAACAACAATTAAAACAAAAGCTGTAATAGTCATAGGGCTCCTTTTTTACCTTGTTATTCCTCACTACGCAGTTTAAGTACAGCCATAAAAGCTTCTTGAGGTATTTCAACCGAACCGACTAACTTCATCCGCTTTTTCCCCTCTGCTTGACGCGACAAAAGCTTACGCTTGCGAGTTATATCACCACCATAACACTTTGCCAAAACATTCTTTCTCAAAGCACGAATAGTCTCACGTGCAACGATTTTTCCTCCAACCGCTGCCTGGATGGGAACATCAAATAATTGGCGTGGAATTAACTCACGTAATCTAGTAACTAAGACCCGACCTTCACGATTGGCATTAACACGATGCGTAATTATTGAAAGTGCATCAACGCTCTGTCCATTAACCAAAACATCGACACGAACCAGTTCTGCCGCTCTAAAACCTGCAGGCTGATAATCAAGGCTCGCGTAGCCACTAGTTGATCCTTTTAATTGGTCATAAAAGTCCACTAAAATTTCACCCATTGGAATTTCATATTGTAAAAGAACACGTGCTTCACCAGGAGAAAAATCATTTTCAGGTTCCAAGTACTCCATGCGCAAAAACTCTCCCCGCCTTGATGTGGTAAGTTCCATAACCTGTCCTATAGACTTACTTGGCGTCACGACATCGATGGTCGCCCAAGGCTCACGTATTTCGTCAATCGTTGAAGGATTTGGAAGACTTGAGGGATTTTCGACAACTAAGGTCTGCCCATTCGAGAGAAGTACTTCATAACCGACCCCAGGGGCAGTAGTTAGAAGCCCTACTCCATACTCTCTTTCAAGCCGTTCTACCACGATTTCCAAATGTAATAATCCAAGAAAACCACAACGGAACCCAAATCCGAGCGCAGCAGATGACTCAGGTTCATAAGCAAGTGATGCATCATTTAAACTAAGCCTCTCCAGTGCTTCACGTAGATCTTGATACTGGTCAGAATCTGTAGGATACAACCCTGCAAATACCATAGGCTTAGCATCACGATATCCGGGAAGAGCTTCAACCGCAGATCTACCTGCCTCAGTAATAGTGTCCCCAACGCCACAGTCTCCAACATCCTTGAGACCCGTTGCAATATACCCAACTTCACCAGCTTCCAAAGCTTCTAAAGGTTTCATATCTGGAGAAAAAACACCAATTTCTATCGGCTCAAAAGAAGTTTTTGTCTGTATCAAATGCAAATCCCTATTGGGAAGAACTCTGCCATCAACAACACGAATATATGCAACGACACCCTTGTAGGAATCATATTTAGAATCAAAAATTAGTGCCTTCAACGACGAATCCGGATCTCCAACGGGAGGAGGGATTCGAGCATAGATCGCTTCAAGAATGCCCTCTGTACCCATTCCATCTTTGGCACTAGCAAAAAGCACCTCATCTTGACTGAAGCCGATAACACGCTCCAATTCCCTCGCAACCCTCTCCGGCTCAGCATGGGGCAAATCAACCTTGTTAACAATTGGTATTAAAGTAAGATTTTCATTCATCGCCAAATAAACATTTGCTAGTGTCTGGGCTTCAATTCCTTGTGAAGCATCTACAACAAGTAACGCCCCTTCACAAGCAGCAAGGCTTCGGGACACCTCATAAGAAAAATCTACGTGCCCTGGTGTGTCAATCAAATTGTATTGGTATTCATCTCCATCATTCGATCGATACCGCATTCGTGCGGCTGCCGCTTTAATCGTAATGCCACGTTCCCTTTCCAGGTCCATAGTATCGAGCAATTGTGAAGACATTTCCCGCTTTGTAACCGAACCAGTAAATTCCAACAATCGATCAGCCAGTGTCGATTTACCATGATCAATGTGCGCAATTATGCAAAAGTTACGGATAAAATTTTGATCCACATCATTAGTGTACTGATGATTGAGTTAGGTGAGGATTCGTATTAGGAAGAAACAAACCTCGAGTCGTGATACGCTTCATCGAATCATAATTGTCAAGTACAAATGGAGAACACAATGACCCGAAAAAAAGTCACTATCGTAGGAGCAGGAATGACTGGTGGTGCAATGGCACAACGTCTAATCGAGCGAGATATCTGTGATGTTATTCTCCAAGATGACCCTCAATTTGCTGGAACCATGCACTTTGGAAAAGCACTAGATGAATCACAAGCAGCGGCATGGGAAGGTTTCAGTACTCAAATTTCAGCAACTGATGGATGGGAAGAAACTTCAAATTCAGATGTAATAATTCTCACCGCCGGTGCTCCACGTAGGCCAGGGATGTCTCGCGAAGAACTATTAAATAGCAATGCTGCAATAGTAAAAGCGAAAGTACAAGAAGCAGCAAAAGCATCACCTGAGGCAGTGCTTGTAATATTTTCAAATCCAATGGATGCGATGTGTCATGTTGCCCTTAAAGCAAGTGGATTCCCCCGTGAAAGAGTGATTGGTCAAGGTGGAGCTCTAGATAGCGCACGCTATCGTTATTTCGTTTCAGAAGCTGTGGGTGTTTCACCTAAGGATGTCCATGGTTACGTAATTGGAGGACATACTGATACAACAATGGTTCCGGTTGTGTCACAAACATTGGTCGGAGGAATACCACTAAAAAGTCTCCTGTCTCAAGACAAGATTGATCAAGTAGTGTCCCGAACAATGAGAGGTGGGGCGGAAATTGGCGAGCTAATGAAAGTAGGGAGCGCTTTTTATGCTCCCTCAGCAGGTACCATCGCGATGGTAGAGTCAGTTCTTCTTGATCAAAAACGTTTGATGCCATGCTCAGTTTTACATCAGGGTGAATATGGAATAAATGACATTTGTTCTGGAACTGTAGTTCAACTCGGAGAAGGTGGTATCCAAAAAATCTTCGAAATGACCCTTGATCCAAGCGAGCAGGAACGCGTTATTGCCGCCGCTGCTGCTACAAAAGATCTTTTAGCCCAGCTAACAGAGTAGAAAAATCACTTAATTTCAAGAAAAACCTTCTTGTGTTAAAATGAAATAGTCTAATCTGCTTCTCCACTTATTAAAGGGATATCAGAGCGGGGGAACCATCTTTTGGGGTTAAGTGCTAAAGCACCGGTGACTACCGACACCGAATCCGTCAGCTAACCTCGTAGACAGTCGGAGTAGCTTAAATAGCTCCGTATTATAAATACCAAATAGAGTGAATATCGCTCAAAATCGAGGAGAACAAATGTCTCTATTTTTAAGTCAGTCATCTGAAAAACAAATTATTCAAGAAAAATACCGTGCAATTACGTTAAATAACTTTCGAGATTTACCCCAATTGTCAAAATTAACTGAACGACAAAAATTTGCAATCGACGTGGTTAGCCGTGTTTTACCTTTTAAGACGAACAACTATGTAGTCAATGAACTAATCAACTGGAACGATGTACCAAATGATCCTTTGTTCACGCTAACATTCCCTCAAGAAGAGATGTTGGAATCTGAGCACTTTTCAAGAATTGCGTCTCTTATAGAAAAAAATGCTACCTCGAAGGAAATAAAAGAGGAAGCTAATAACATAAGACTTACGTTAAACCCTCACCCCGCAGGACAATTGGAGCACAACGTACCTGAAATAAATGACTCCTCATTAGAAGGGATGCAACACAAATATAAAGAAACAGTCCTTTTCTTTCCTAGTAATGGACAAACCTGTCACGCGTATTGCACCTTTTGTTTTCGTTGGCCTCAATTTGTTGGGATGGACGAATTAAAATTTGCTGCTAAACAAACCAAGGAACTAACAACATACGTTGAGGAACATTCTGAAGTCACTGACATTCTAATAACTGGTGGAGACCCGCTCGTAATGAAAACGAGGAAACTCGCAAATTATATTGAACCAATTCTTGAAAGCACACGTAACAATATAAACACCATTAGAATTGGTACTAAGGCTCTAGGATACTGGCCATATAGGTTCACCACAGATGAAGATGCCCAAGATCTATTGAATCTGTTCCGAAAAATCGTCTCCAGCGGCCGCCATCTTTCTATAATGGCTCATTTCAATCACCCAGCTGAATTAGAAACAGATGCTGTAAAACAAGCTATCGAGGCAATACGTGCTACAGGTGCGCAAATTCGAACTCAGTCGCCTTTGATGAGGAACATTAACGATTCAGCTTCTACTTGGTCGGAAATGTGGCGCAAGCAAGTACAACTTGGTTTAGTTCCCTATTACATGTTCGTTGCAAGAGATACCGGTGCAAAACACTTTTTCGAGATTCCCTTGGTACAAGCATACGAAACCTTTCGTACTGCCTATTCACAAGTTAGCGGACTCGCACGTACAGTAAGAGGCCCAAGTATGTCAGCAGATCCGGGAAAGGTTGCAGTCATGGGAACACCTGAAATTCGTGGACAACGAGTGATTGCTTTGCAATTTCTACAGGCTCGAAATCCTGACTGGGTAATGCGACCGTTTTATGCAACGTTTGATGAACAAGCAACGTGGCTCGACGAACTAAGACCTGCTTTTGGTGAAAGTCGATTCTTCTTTGAATCTGACTAACTTATTGCAACTGGAGCCGATTGATGATGCACCAATCGCCATAGCCCTGATTCTTTAGTAAATACATTGGTTGCGTAAAGTAATCCCCCGGCAACACTTTCTCGACAAAGTACCACTGCACAATCGCCATACTGTTGTACCTGTGCTCCCCCACTAACAATAGGTGGCTGGTTCGGATTTTTAAGGATGCGAGCCCATGATGCAAGAACGTCATCATAACCCTGTACTAACGTCCATCCAGGATGGATGCACGTAACCTGTTCGGAACTCGACCAAACATCTTCCATTGCTTCTTTATCAAAAGTTGCAAATGCACGATAAAAAGCATCATTCGCAGCAAGTACACCTTGTAGATCACTTTTAACGTTGCTCATGCTTATCTACTTTAAAGTTACAATCCCTCGGCTTTGAATGGAGCATCACGCCAATCAAGTGCAGCTTTCAAACCTTTTTCTTTCGAAATTTTAGTAAATTCACCTGCATTAGGTCGTAACTGGCTACTTAGCGCATGCCACTGAGGACCAGTATTAAGTGCGGTTCGCATGCCCATGATTTCATAGCTCTGATTTATAGCTAACTTATTTGCTGCCAACAAATCAGGAGCAATCGATGTAAGTGCACGTAATTCACGAAAAGTTTGTTCTTCTAATAAATCTGGATGGAAGGCTTTCGCCACCCATCCCCATTCTGCTGCTTGTTTTCCACTAACTATATTCCCTGTAAGTTGCAAATATTTTGCATGTGCCATCGAAAGTTTCCAAGGGAAATACATAACATCAGGTGTGGTTTGTCCACGCATAGGCGGATATCCGATCTGTGCATCTTCCGCAACAAAGGCTATATCACACATCGACATAAGTTCCGTACCGCCTGCTAGACAATGCCCATGCACCATCGCTACTACTGGCTTAAGAATGTCCCATATCGTCATCCAATCCCGAACACAAGAACGAGCAAATTGATCAGTCCAGCCATCGAAAAGCTTCTCGGACACCCATCCTCCCGACGGCACACGACCTGACATATCAGGAGTTATGTCATAACCACTACAAAATGAAGGCCCTTCACCATCAATTAAAATAACAACTACACTGTCGTCTCTTTCAGCAATATGTAAAGCTTCTACAAATTCATCCCTTAATTGTCGACTTAAAGCATTCCTCTTTTCAGGACGGTTAAGCGTAATCCGAGCAATACGATCACCTACAGAATAATTAATACACTCATATTTTTTTACTTCACTCATATTTTCCTCCCTGGTACCAGTTCAATTCTAACAGCACTGATTAAGATACGATCAATTTATCAAAGGACCCTTGCCTAACATCAAAGGCCGAGGTACATCAGGATACTTGGAGGAAACGCCCAATTTATATAACTCATCAATTTCACTATTGGTAAGGTTTAATATTTCACCAAAAACGTAATCATTCCCTTCACCAAATCGGGGAGCCGGTTTTTGAAGAGCTGGTTTAGTTTCACTAAACCTCCACATAAAACCTGGATATGGATAAACACCGGTATCGGGATGGTCAATAGAAATAAAAGCATCACGAACATGAAAATGTGGATCTGAATGAAGTTGCCAATTGTGGAGAATTGGCGCAGCTGGAACACCGATGTTTTGTAGGATTCGAACAATTTCTAATTGAGAAAACCCTCTAACCCATTCCCTTAACCTGAGATCTATGGAACCCCTATTAGCAAGCCTTTCAGTCAAATCCATTAACTCTATATCTTCAAAACCAGCCAAACTTGCAAGAGAACGCCATTGATCATCATTCCTTATCGCAATTGCTACCCAATCATCGCGCCCATAACAAGGATATGCTCCTGTTGGTGTATCAAAATAATCAGTATTGCCATGCCTAGGCATAGGAAACCCTTTTTCATGAAACCACACAAAAGACTCAAGCATAAATGTCATTGCTGATTCAGTAAGGGCAATATCCAAATGGGCACCCCTACCTGTTTCATCACGAGATTCAAGAGCGGCTACAACTCCTATTGCAGCATGAATCCCAGCAATAGGATCTGCAACAAAAGAACCCGTACGATACGGGAGAAAATCATCGTATCCAGTTATCGCTGCCAAACCACAGGCAGCTTCAATATTAGATCCATATGCAAGCCAGTCTCGCCGAGTTCCTGTGGAGCCAAATCCACTGATTGAAGCCATTACAATGCTCGGATTAACTTCTTTTAAACTGTCATAGCTTAATCCCAAATTTGGCATCACTCGTGCACTATTATTTTCAATAATGACATCCGATTTTTTAACTAATTCCAGAAACAATTCTCGTCCATGTTCTGTCGCAAGATTTAGAGAAATATCACGTTTATTGCGATTCATTTCATTGAAGTATCCTGAGCGATTCCAGTGATCCTTACCTGGATCAATACCAGGATAATGACTTGCACGCGTAGCCAGCTTAGTAAAGAGCTCAATTTTGATCACTTCAGCACCAAGATCAGCCAAATGACGACAAGCAATTGGGCCTGCCCAATTGTTCGTTAATTCAAGGACTCGAATACCTGCAAGAGGTGCTTTTTTCGACTTATTACTTTCAGTATTTTCCACTAAATCATTAGTCTGCGATAAGGCATTTTTCAATAAATTATTCTGTTTTCGTGCGTCCCAAGAGTAGTTCCACCTCCAAGGAACACCTGGTACTTGCAAAGTCTTAACCTGCTTGAAATAATCACGACTCTCCAAATGCTTATCATCCAGAAGCATTGGAACATCGGCAACAGGGGTGACAGGTATTCGAAGTGACTGCGCAGCTTCTACAATATCCATAACTTCATGCTCAAGACACCATTTTTTAGCAATTTCAGTAAGTCCATCAATGTTTTTAATACGTGCCTCTACTGATTCAAACCTGCTATCTTCCAGGAAATCAGTACACTCAAATAAAGTAAAAATGTCATCATAAAGAGCAAGGTGATAAAAATGTACCCACCCATTTTGAGCCTTTATTAGATCTGACCCATTACGTCGAAGCACACGACCTTCATGAGTCCATGCAATAGTTGTACTCCAATGTGCACCTAACATTGCTTCAGCACAGGAAACATCAACTTCCTGACCTATTTTCGCTAGCCTTGCGTGCCGCAAAGCCACAATAGCTGCAAACGCAAGCTGAGTGCCACCATGAAACTGCGCCTGTTGACCTGGAACACGTATAGGATCGCTGTTAGGATCACCTGCAATTGCCCAATACCCCCCCAATGCATAATCCGTTAGTTCATCACCCTCCCAAAAAGCATACGGACCCGTTCGACCAAAATGACTAACATTTGCTATGACAAGTAAAGGGTTAGATTTTGAAAGTAACTCGATTAACTTTCCTTCTAAAAATTCTGATGCATTAAAATCGGTTATAAATAGATCAAACTGGTTTGCTAAAAAAGGCAACTGATCTAAAAGTTCGGGCAGCTTTTCGATTTGATCACGTACCTCGAATCCATCCTCCAATACAGCTCGGAATAAATCAGCATATTCAGGATCAATTACATATTTAGACTGTTCACTCCAATTCAAAACTGAAACGTTTGCTCCTAGATCTCCAAGCATACGAGCACAAATAGCACCAGCTACACCACGTGCCAAATTAAGAACACGAAATCCAATTGGTGGCTGTTCCAAGTTCATCGAACCTCCGAAAAAACCATGGTAGAAGGGTTCCAGCAAGTTGTCAGTTCTCATTCACAAACTGACACTTGGAACAGCTTCAAGTTAGTCGCTGTTACACTTAAACGATGCAAGCAGAAATTATTGCAATTGGAACTGAAATCCTCTTAGGAGAAATAGTTGATACGAACAGTGCTTGGATCGCTCAACGGTTACCAGCTCTTGGTATTGATTTAAACTACACCTCTGTTGTTGGAGACAATAAACAACGCATCGACGAAATTTTTAAGCGAGCCTGGGAACGTTCAGATCTTATTATCACAACTGGCGGATTAGGGCCGACTGCTGATGACATGACCCGCGAAGGTATCTGTGTACTACTAGGTGAAGAACCAGAAATAAACGAGGAATTGGAAACGAAATTACGTTCGTTTTTTTCAAGGCGGGATTACACTATGCCGGAATCTAACTTGAAACAGGCGTGGCTTATACCAAGTGCTGCTGCAATTAATAACCCACGTGGGACGGCACCTGGATGGTGGGTCGAGCGCGACAAACGAATCATTATAAGCATGCCCGGAGTGCCATCAGAAATGGAACGTATGTGGGAAAAAGAGGTTGCAAAAACTTTGCAAGGACTCTCTGGCGAAGTTCTTATAACACGCACTATTAAAACCGCTGGGATCGGCGAGGGTACTGTTGACGAAATGGCACAACCGATCTATCAAACCCCAGGGATCGGTGTAGGCACTTATGCGCGCGCAGATGGTGTACACGTACGCATAGGTGCGAAAGGTCTCAATGAAAAAGAAGCTCTCCTCACTATGCAACCCGTGGAACAGCAACTTGACAAAATTTTTGGGGAAGCCATTTGGGGGAAAGATAGCGACTCATTAGAAGGCGTAATCACACAACTTCTTATCGATCGTCAAGAAACGGTTGCAGTCATGGAAACTGTAACTGGAGGATTATTAGCAAGTACACTCACTGATGCCAAGGGAATAGAAAAAACGTTCTTAGGAGCTCATGTAGTCATCAATGTAAATCAACAAAAAGACTTGGGAATTACTAACAATGTAGCTTCAGAAAGCCTAGCAATTGAATTAGCACAAGCAGCACAACGTCAGTTCGATAGTGATTATGGCATCGGTATCTCAGGTGTCCTTGATGAACAAACAGAAGCACATCCACCTGGAACAATCTTTGTCGCAGTAAGCAGGCCTGATAAAGCACCACCAAAAACATTAATGACCCAAATGAGTCAAGGACGTGCAGCAACGAAAAGACGGGCAATAACAACAGCGTTATTATTGTTGAGACGTGCAATTCTGAAATTATAAATTGGTGAGACAATCATGGACAACGTAGAAATTATTCGACAATTTGTAGGCGAGTGGGATGCTCCCGCACCAAACGGCGAGCAATTAGGTTCTTATTTCACGGAAAATGCTTTTTATCACAATATCCCCATGGAACCTGTTGAAGGAAAGCTAGCAATTACTACAACGCTAGGCGGAATGGCTAGCATGATGACAAGCAAAGGATGGGATCTCTTAAATATCGTTGGCGATGGAAATATCGTTATGACTGAACGAATAGATAAATTTGAAGCAGGTGAAAATAAAGTCGCATTGCCAGTTATGGGAATTTTCGAACTAGAAAATGGGAAAATTGCTTCTTGGCGTGATTATTTTGATCTAGGAACGTTCCAAAAGCAAATGGCAGGCAGTTAAAAAAAAATTATAAGAACGCCAAAAACTTTTTAGCATCGCCGATTTCTTCAATGCGGCTGATCTGATCATTTTCCAGGCCCCGATTCCTGCGCCAAGCGATTAAAAATATTTGAGAGGTATGTTCAGAAAGAATCATTGCAGTACTTGGATCATCTTCAAAGTGAGCAATTGGTTGCAACTCCCTGATTATCCGATCTTTATATACAGAGGGTGTTTCTCTCCATGAAGGACGGAGCACTACCTCGGGTACTTGATCAAAGTATTTTTGCAACCAAGACTCCGTTTCCTTGCGTGCTGCTTCGCTTCTCGCTGAGACAACGACGCATCTATACATCTTTTGAAATTCACGTAATGACGTAACTGCTCGAGGCATAGGCCTGCGTCCCTTATAACGCCAACGTTCGAAAAGCCACAACATTCTAGATAAAGAAAAGGTGCTATTGTTTAATTTTTTTGATTTCTTTTTCCTTCCTGGATTAATCCCGAATGGCGGGCGACACAACACCCCATCTAGATCAAAAGTTAAAAGTGATCGATGATCTAATTGCGACATAGGGAAATATTACTCTAACTAGATGTGGCGCGGGGTCAACTCCTAAGGTAGCCTTGCATAGGTACTTTTGAGGAGTTAGAGATGTTATTTGCAGCACGGTTAATTTCCCAACAACCACCAAACATTCAATTCGAAGATTGGCAAGCTATAGTTTCAGAACAATTACAAGCGACTAAAGTCTTGCGCGATGAAGGGAAAATTCGAGCAATCTATCGAGAAACCGGAATCGGGGTTTTAGCAATATTTGAAACAGGTGATGCTACCGAGATGGACCAAATTCTTACGCAATTGCCAATGGCTCCCTATTTTAAAGAAGTAAGCGTGAATGTTATATGGGACATGTCACCAGTCCTAGAGAGCTTGTAGCGTGACAACAAATGAAAGCGCCAATGATTTTAAAAATGCGCTAGGCTCATGGGCGGCTGGCGTAACAATTGTTACAACAGAACATCAAAAGAAAGTCTATGGCCTGACGGTCTCCAGTTTCTCATCTCTCTCGATGGATCCATTACTTATCATAGTGTGTATTGCGAAGGGCAATCATATGGAAAAAATATTACCTGTATCTCAAAAGTTTGCTGTAAGTATCTTGTCCAAAGGACAAGAGGAAATTTCTAATAGGTTTGCCATTTCAGGTAGAGAACCAGAGACAGATCTCGGAGTTCCTTGTTACCCCCTAAAAACAGGGGCTCCTATAGTATCAGGGTCCGCTGCATGGCTAGATTGCGAAGTAAGCGAGCTAGTAGACGGAGGAGATCATATCATTGCAATTGGAAAAGTTATTCAAGCAGGTGCAGAAGAAAATGCTGCACCACTTCTATATTTCAGACAGAGCTATAGGAATATTGAAGGGCTATAAAAAAACAACGTTTTTTGGACGAATAGTAGCGAGCACGCTACCATTCCGCGGAAGGAGTGCATTGTGTCAATAGGACTTGCCATTGTAGGAATGTCGATTTTAGGGACCTGGGGAGCATTTACGATCGCATTGATTGCGGGCGGAATTATTCTTATTGTAGCGCCAGGTGATCTTGAAACTAGTAGCAGTGGTCTTGCAGGAGGACTATTCCTCCTTGTTGCTGGACTTATCTCTGGAGGTGCCATGCAGACTGTTTTAGGCCCATTGCTAGGTATCGATCCTCCACTCCCTTTGAAAGCAAAAAATAACATCCCGCATGAAAAAATGAAGGTTTGGGAAAACGCAGGCTCTATTCGTAATTTTCCTGAAGGTGTCACCAAAGAAGTACGACTCCGAACAATTCGTGTTGCAATCATAAGAATGGGTGAAACAGCTTATGCACTTGGAGCTCTTTGCCCACATGTGAGATTACCAATCTCCAGTTTTCCAGGAATGCCTTTAAAAGCCGAAAAGGTAAAAGATGAATGTGTTATGTGCCCATTTCACGGAGCGCGTTTTGAAATCGCAACAGGCAAGGCAGTGACGCAACCATTTACCAGTGAGTTCAATGCTGCCCATCCCTTCCTTGGACGTTTACAATCAAAAATCTTGTTCTGGAACAAAGGTGCAGAAGATATACAAACATACCCTGTAAAAATAGAAGACGACAATATTATTGTTGGGCTACCACGCTAAAAATTAGGAGGCAACAAATTGTCAGAGGTTGAAGAAAGCAAAATTACTGCAGAGCATCGTGCAATGATCGGAGTTAAAAGTGATCCGATCGAAGTGGTACCTAAAGCTGCAGATGCATCACGAATGCGTGATTTACTAGGGGATAAAGACCCCAGATACGATGATGATACAGGCGTTGCCCCACCTTATGCTTTAGCGATGCTTGAGCCTGGACTTCCGCCCGAATTATCTCCACGAGTTTTATCAAGTGGAATTTTAACTCAAACAGAGTGGAAATTCATGAAACCTATCCAAATAAATGAAACTCTCCAAGCAATCACACAAGTCATTTCCATTCGCGATCGATTAGGAGGACGCTATGGATATAGTGTTCTTGTAACTTTTCAGACAGATTATCTTAATGAAAATGGTGATGCTGTAGCAGCATCTCTACGAACAATTAATCAATTTGATCGAGGAGATGAATAATGAGTGAACTATACTTTGAAGATATTTCTGTCGATGATGAGCTACCATTGCTCGAAAGAACACCTACAGAAGACCAGGCTATAGAATTTTTTGGTCGAGATAATCCAACAAACCCTGCATTCGGTGATGCCGAAGCTGGACGTCGAATGGGCTTTGGCGGAGCACTTGTCCCCGGTTTACTAAAGCTCTCTTGGATTTCACACTATGTTGGAGCTTGGGCCGGAACAAAAAGTAACCTGATCAGTGTACGCGTCGCATTCCGACGTCCTGATATTGCAGGTAACCCACTTACTTTATCTGGACGTGTTGTTGACAAAAGACAAGAGGATGGCATTAACATTGTTGAGCTTGAGGTTGTAACTCTTGCAGATGGACAACCCTCGGTTAGAGGAAACATCCAGGTCGAATTACCTGGACGTAATAGTTGATAATATCGCAACATGCAGCCACTATCGGGAATTAAAGTTTTAGAATTAGGCAATTTTGTCTCTGCGCCATACTGTGGAAAACTTTTTGCGGGTTATGGTGCAGAAGTTATCAAAGTAGAACCTCTAGACGGAGATATTTCAAGAACACACGGGCCCTTTAAAAACAATAAGCCCGACCCCGAAACAAGTGCGTTATTTATGTACTTAAATACTAACAAGCGCTCTGTCACACTTGATCTGCAAACAGTAGCAGGTCGCGACAGCCTTAGTGAATTAGTTAAAACAAGTGACGTGTTAATAGAAAATTATCGACCGAATGATGCCAAGATCTTAGGAATTGATTACGAGACTCTCAAAGCTATTAACCCCAAATTAGTTCTTATCTCCATAACTGCATATGGACAGAATGGTCCATATGCAGACTTTTATTCAAACAATTTGATTGCCTTCGCAATGAGCGGTCAAATGTTTATCACAGGAACAGAGGAGGGTGGGCCCTTAAAAAATGGAGGATACCAAGCAGATTACCAAGGGGGTCTCAATGCCTTTTCTGCAGGAATGCTTGCACTTTTAGCTACAGAAAGAGATGAAATTGGACAACATGTCGATATAAGTGTCCAGCACTGTATGGGACCAATCCTAGAAGCTGGAGTTCCGTTTTACGCTTATATGGGCCTATGGTCGCCTGAACGTCGAGGAAATTTGATGTCCAGCATTATGGGGGTTTACCCCTGTATCGATGGTCAAATAGGTATTCACGTTATGGCACGTAATTGGCCACCCTTCGCTCGAGCCATTGGCCATGAAGAATGGGTACTAGATGAACGCTATTCAACCGCAGAAGCACGCATGGCCAATAATGATGAATTGATGGCTGAAATTATCCAATGGTCGACAAATACAACAAAAAAAGAGGCTCATCGAGCTGGAGGAGAAAACCGAGCACCTATCACATATATTCATGATATGGCTGATCTAATGGAAAGCCCTCAGCTAAAAGAAAGAGGGTTTCTACGTGAAATTGAACATCCTATAGCTGGCAAAGCTACATATCCGGGTCCCCCTTGGTGGATGGGTCCAGATACCTGGACTGATAATCCAGCACCATTACTAGGAGAAAACACAAAGGAAATCTTAAGCAGGCTAACCCAATGACTGCTCCTCTGGCAGGGATTCGCGTACTTGATTTAACCATGGTATGGGCAGGACCAATGGGAACACGTTTACTCGGAGATTATGGAGCTGAGGTAATTAAGATCGAGGGTCCAAAGCAATGGGATCTGCTACGTGGCCTAGGTAGAATGCCGCGCACCGAAGAACGATGGTACAACAAATCAGCCTATTTCAATCACAATAACCGAAATAAATACTCCACAATCTTAGATCTTCAAACAAAACGTGGGCGAGAATTATTGCTTGAACTTGTATCTATCTCAGACGTTCTTGTAGAGAATTATCGTGCAGACGTAATGCAAAAATTAGAACTTGGGTATGAAGAGATTAAGGCAATTAATCCAAAGATCATTTATCTCTCTATGCCAGGTCATGGAAAAACAGGTCCAGAAAGCGGTTATGTAACCTATGGAACCAATGTAGAGCAATTGGCAGGCTTGGTATCCATATCTGGATATGAGAATGGGGAACCAACAAAAACAGGATTTAGCTATGGTGATCCAATGTCTGGAACCGCAACGCCTGCAGCCATTGCGTTGGGTCTGAGACAGCTACGATTAACCGGTACAGGCGTTTTCATCGATATGGCACAGCGAGAAAATCTTACATGCCTTGTAGGTGAATACCTTGTCGATTACAGCATGAACAAAACGCTTCGTAACCCGATAGGAAATCGAAACAGTCAATTTGCCCCACATAATTGTTATCCCAGTGCAGGAAAAAACCGATGGGTAACCATTGCTTGTGAAAATGATGAGCAATTTTCAAATTTATGTAGAGCTATGGAACAACCAGATCTAGCAAAAGATCCTCGTTTTAAAACAGCTGAAGCCCGAAAGGAAAACGAAGATCTTCTGGATGATTTCATCAGAACATGGAGCTTAACTCACGGGCATTACGAAACTATGTACATCCTACAAAGAGAAGGTGTTCTAGCCGGAGCAGTGTTAACTATTCCAGAAATTATGAGCGACCCTCAAATGAGATCGCGTAACGTTTGGACAGAACATAGTCATCCTGATGCAGGCACCTGGGAAATGGAAACACCACCATGGCTAATGAGTCGAACACCAGGTAGTGTTCGACTCCCCGCGCCTGGTTATGCAGAGCACAACGAATATGTATTTAGTGATCTCCTAGGATTAACCGCTTTGGAAATCGAAACATTATACAAAGAAGGTATTACTACGCTGTCTCCAGATGTAAAATCACATATTTAACTAAAGCAATTAACTTGTTAAGCGCGGCTTCCGATGTGATCGAAGTCTTGCAAGTGCCACAGGAGAAAGTTGGAATATATCCTCAGGTAACTGAATTACAAGACTAGTTTCACCCCCACCTTGTAAAATACAGTCATTTTTGGACGAATCAAGAATTTCTATCTGCTCATCACGTACCTGTTGGGCATCCACATAGATACCTATTGGAATGCCTTCACGATTAGCATAAAATTGAGAATCTGAAACTGGAGCTTCAATAATAAATGTGCTGAATTGCGGATTACACCAAAGGGCACCAGCAGTCGGCCCTTGTATGCCTTGATAACGCAAATTAATTATTGCATCTCTAGGTGCAGTGCCCCCAACTGAAAGATCGATACGCAAAATATGGACTGGCATATCTCCATTTTGGGCACAATAAACAGGACGGAAAAATGGCTCTTCTAGAAACTGTTCCTGTGTAATTTCAGGCCTAAATGGGTTTTGTTCGTTGCTCATGAACGGTTACCTCGAATTCGCCTCAATGGTTACGGACTCAATAACATCACCTTGAACAAGTGCACGCACAATATCCATTCCAGAAATAACTTCCCCAAATGGATAGAATTTATCTGCGAGTCCATTATCAAAGTCTAAGCCACGATTATCTACTAAACTAATGAAAAATTGACTACCAAAACTTGAAGAACCACCAACTTTAGCCATGGAAAGCCTCCCAACTGTGTTTCTCTTTTCATTCGGTTCATCTTCTGTTTCATAACCTGGACCACCTGAACCACTACCCGTAGGGTCACCACCTTGTACTACAAAATCAGGAACAATGCGATGGAACGCAATCCCATCGAAATAGCCCTGTTCTGCTAGGAAAACAAAACTATTCACAGTATTCGGCGCTGATTCTGCGAAAAGAAAAATTTTGATATCCCCTTTCGCTGTCTTTATCGTAGCTTCATAATTATTAACTTCGGCATCAATAATTTGTTCAGCCATAGAAAAACTTTTTGACATTGCTCGACCCTCCCGAGTAATAGTAATTGAATCAATGATATCTCCCTGGGTAAGAGAACGTACAATTTCTAAGCCATCTACTACAGAAGCAAAAGGATAATACAAATCATTATTACCACTATCAAAATCTAGCGCTGGATTATCTTTAAGATTTATGAAGAATTGAGAACCAAAACTCATCGTCCCTGGAACTTTCGCCATCGAAATTGTACCGATTAAGTTTCGATTCTCATTAGGTTCGTCGGGAAGTTCATAGCCTGGACCATCACGTGCATCATCGACACTGCCTGTTGGGTCACCAGCTTGAGCAACAAAATTTGGTATAAGTCGATGGAAACTCAATCCGTTAAAAAACTTCTTTTCTACAAGAAATACGAAATTATTAACTGTAACTGGAGCATTATCATAGTCTAATAGAATCCTAAAACTACCTCTATTCGTTTCAATAATTGCACTATAATTCTCATTTCTAAAAGTGACCTCTTCAGGCGGAACAGAAAATATACGCGCATCTGGAGTTGCCGAAGGAGATTCAGTATCTTCAAGATCAGTTTCCTCAACTACAGACTCACCAATAGGATCTGCCGACGAACGATTAGGGGTTTGGTTTTGCAGTAAATAAGCAGCCAGTAACCCTCCGACTATCAAAAATGCCCCAACAGCATACAAAGCCCTCGAATTTGTGAAAATACTCACTGGGAAACTAGGCTTATATTGATCACCACTCCCAGTAGTATCACTCCTGGAGGAACGACGCCTACTCGATCTCTGGTCACGATGTTGTTGATCTTGCTTACCACGCTGCTTTGCCAATTTTATACTCCTTTAAAATAGGAAACTTGAAGTCCAACTATTATAGAATTTTCTCAGCTAGGATCTTCACGCTTCTTAGCAAGTCGAACAATTTCCTCCTTAACAACCTCTCTATCGTCCCAAGGAAAAAATTGATTATCCAATTCAATGCTACGCTCATGCCCTTTTCCGCATACAACTACTAAATCATCTGTCTCTGCATATTCCATAGCCCTAGCAATAGCAAAACGACGATCACTTATTTCAAGGAAATCTTTCCCTCGAGTCTTCCCTGCCCCTTCTGCATGATTTCCAATTTCACGAACTATTTGTTCTGGGTTTTCAGATCGTGGATCCTCATTTGTAAAAATTGCAAAGTCAGCAATCTCAGCTGCTGCACGAGCAACACCAAACCGTCGTCCAGGATCCCGTTCACCAGCAGCACCCGCAACAACAATCAACTTACCCTTTGTTACATCTCTCAGTACCGATAAAACCTTACGTACTGCGTCACCGGTATGGGCATAATCCACCACTACATCAAAATCCTGACCCGCATTAATATATTCCATTCTTCCCGGAATACCGCTACATGCAGCAAGCCCTGCAACTATCTCATCAATTCCAATCCCATGAGCATATGCTGTTGCAGCTGCAGCTAAAGCATTTTCAACATTGAAAGATGCTGGGATTTGAATTGAACATTCAACATCCTTTTCCGGAAAAGCGATCTGGAAAGTAGAGCCATCAGGACGTAAATCCTTTATTTTGGCACTTATATCCACTTCCTCACTCACTTCGATACCAACCGCATATGATATAGAACGTGCAGCAGAAGCTAAATCAAGAAAAAAATTAGCCGATGGATCCACTGCATTTATAATTGCAATAGGCTCAGGTGATGCTTCTAGTTTTTGAAAAAGCTTACCTTTAGCTTCCCGATATGCTTCAAAAGTTTTGTGAAAATCAAGATGGTCACCGCTAACATTAGTTAAGACAGCTGTATCAAAAGCTAAATCATCTAGGCGACTTAGCGAAAGTCCATGACTTGAAGATTCAATAATTGCATAGGAACATCCAGCATTAACCATTTTTCGCAAAAAACCTTGTACTTGTGTAGCTTCAGGCGTTGTAAGTCGAGTAGAAGGAAAATTAGCTAGATCAACATTAGTAATATATGAGTCAACAGTTCCTAAACGACCAACCGTATAACCTGCCTGCTCAAAAATATTTGTCAAAAAATGTGTAGTCGTAGTCTTACCATCGGTCCCCGTAACACCGATAACCGTCAAATCTTTTGAAGGATTACCAAAAAAATTAGCGGCTAACGATGCTAAACAAAGACGAGTATTGTCTACGACAACAATTGGATAGGTTCCCGGTAGATGAGCCCAAAACGATCTTGCATCACGCTGAACAACTAAAGCAACCGCCCCTGCATCAATAGCATTGAGTAAAAAAGTATGCCCATCTGTGTTGTAGCCAGGTATTGCAACAAATAAATCCCCTACATCAACTAGGCGAGAATCATGCTGAATAGAGCTTATTTCTAAGCTATCACCACGTACTAGTTCAGCAGATGGAATACCCTCTAGTAAAGTAGCAAGTGGCACTGACATAAGCACAATGTACCAAAACTAATGATGTTTGGGATATTTATAGAATTTCCATGCTAAAACCACCATTACGTAGTGTAAGAACTTTTAAAAAAAGGTTAGGATTCAAACATGCAAATTCTACGACTTAACCCTGAATGGCAGTGGGCTAAATGGACAAATGCAGCCTTAACTGATGGTGAACTTCGTGTTAAAAGACTTAACGAAAGAAAATACCGTCCAGTCTCACAAAATCCAGCACCTCAATACTCACTCAAAATGATCTATGAGCTTCTACAAACTCCTGAAGTTCGTGACGACAACATCAGTAGGTGGCTACAAGATTACGGACCATTAGACCTTAGTCATTCAATTTACTTCAATGTCCACGCCTTCATAAATGAAGCTCATCATATTTGGTGGATAACTAGCGTTTTGGATGAATTTCGAAAACACAAAATTAATCCTCGTGAGCTAAGTAAGGAACATACCATCGGAAACGTACTGGTAGTACCAAGCCCTCTCCGCCAAGAAGCAGCAGATCCTTATTTCCCTGCCGCACAGCGTGCATTAAATGCAGGGCTATTACCCGAAGATAAAAACTGGTCTGTGCCGTACGTGGAACTAATACACGATATTATTATTACTATCGATCATTACCTAGAACAAAACACTTTTGTGAAAAACGAAGTACACCCAAACGATCAATTGCCTTGGCAATTGGAGCGCGATCGTTACGGCAGAAGGAATCAATCAACACTCAAAGATGTTGAAACTTACCTAAAAATTTCCACTGTTATCGAACCTCGTAACTTAAGCGGATATATTTGGTTACGTCTGCAAGAACAATTGGATGAACTACCTAAGTACTATTATTACAACTGCTTGCAAATGTTTACTCCAGTTAGAGGACATGAATGCTACACCTACCTGAAACGCAAACTCACTGACAATATCTGTAAGTACTGTGATGAATTGCTTACTGAAAAACACTTCTTATCTGGACGAGATGTACAGTTGCAACTTCACGAAACCGGCCAAATTATTTTCACTGATGAACACTCACAACTCGTGGATAGTGCAGGCTTAGCTGTTTGCCCAAAAAACCTACCCGGTAACGTACATGCAGACGGACGAAGCAGACGGTTATGGTGTAGCCAAGCTTGTCATATCAGGGCAAAACGAGATGGTTGGTTTAAGCCGAAGATACAATGAACCTAGTAGTTAGCAAACTTGGTAATGATAGATCCTAAATAAGCTTCCAGTACTATTGAGCTATTGTGATTTTTATTAATGAACTCAGCAAGTCTTTTGGTGCAACCTTAATTTTGAATAAGATCTCACTCAATGTAGGTGATGGTGAAAAAGTTGGTTTAGTCGGACCAAATGGCACAGGAAAGTCTACTTTACTGAAATTGATTGCAGGTATGGAACCACCTGATGCAGGAACGGCTGGACATAATGGTGGTGAACTTAGTTATTTAAAACAAGATGTGCCATTTGATAGTGATAATGCGTTGCTAGAAGAGCTATGGGTCGCATTCGATGATATAACTTCCTTACAAGAGAAACTTGATGCAGTTTCTAATCAAATTAGTGAAGGCGCAGAAAACATAGAGGAACTAATCAATGAACAAGCATCTTTATTTACAGAGTTAGAGATTTTAGATGCGTATCGTATTGAAAAACGAATTGGTCGCATACTCGACGGTTTAGGTTTTACTCAGAAAGATCGTAAAAAAAAATGTGGGGATTTCTCCGGTGGTTGGAAAATGCGGATTGGACTTGCCAAAGTATTAGTGCGTCAGCCCGAGCACTTGTTACTAGATGAGCCCACTAACCATTTAGATACCAATGCCAAAACATGGTTAACTCACTATTTATCACAATTTGCAGGAACAGTTATATTGGTCACACATGATCGGGATTTTTTGGATGGCGTCGCAGCGCGGATAGTGGAGTTACGTGATGGACTAGTGACAAGTTATCTCGGTAACTATTCTTCATTTCTGGAACAAAAGGCATCGAAACTAGCTCAACTTCAAAAGGCAGCAACTCAAGAGAATCGAGAGATTGCAAAACAAGAAAGATTTATCGAGCGTTTTCGTAGTAAAGCAACAAAGGCAACACAGGTAAAGTCGAGAGAAAAAGCACTAAAAAAAATTAATAGAACCGCTCTTCCAAGTAAAGAAAAAAAAATATCATTTCAATTGAAATCTTCCAGCCGAGTAGAACGTGAGGTATTACAAGTAGAGGGGCTTGGTCATAACTGGGATGATCGAACCGTGTTGATTGATGCGAATTTATTAGTTGAACGTGGTCAGAAGATCGTACTTATCGGGCCCAATGGAAGCGGTAAGAGCACTCTCTTACGAGCACTTTCAGGTGAATTTGTTCCGACTGCAGGAAAAATTTCGTGGTCAGAGAGAGCAGAACCGGCATATTATGACCAACATCAAGATGAGGTACTAGATTTAAACCTTTCGGTATTGGATGAAGTCAAATCAGTAGCACTTAGCAATTCCGAATCGGAGATTCGAAAAGCACTCGGACAATTTTTATTTCGTGGTGACGCCGTATACAAATCAATTTCAGTTTTGTCAGGAGGAGAACGTAGCAGAGTAGCCCTCGCAAAATTCCTTCTTCAGCCATCGAATGTTTTACTTTTAGATGAGCCCACTAACCATTTAGATGTAATGACAAGAAAAATGCTCATAGAAGCATTATCTAACTATGAAGGAACTATTGTCTGCGCAAGTCATGACAGCTTGTTAATGCATGAGGTCGCCACTCGTGTAATCCAAGTCGAAGATGGTGAATGTGTCGAACTATCACACTTCTAGCTTCTATTAATCTAATGTACCTTTAGTTGAAGGCACTGTACCAGCACGCCTTTCATCATATGTGGTTGCACTATCCAAAGCCTTTGCAAAAGCTTTGAAACAAGCTTCTGCCTTGTGGTGATCATTAACACCAGAGATAGCCTTAATATGGAAATTGGCACGCAGCGTACTGGCAAAAGATTCAAAAAAATGATTGAGCAGGTCGGGAGGAAACCCACCAATTTCTCTTCCCAAAATATTTAAGTTTAAGACGGTATAAGGCCTACCTCCTAAGTCAACTGCAGCAAATCCTAATGCTTCATCCAATGGAAATGTAGCCGAACTAGATCGAACAATGCCAACTTTTTCACCAAGTGCCTGGGCGAAAGCTTCACCCAAAGCGATACCAACATCTTCAACGGTATGATGTGCATCAACATGAAGATCTCCTTTTGCTTTCAATGAAATATCAAAAACCCCATGACGAGCTATTTGAGACAACATATGATCAAAAAAACCTAACCCTGTTTCTATATCAAATAAACCTTTCCCATCGATCACAACCTTGAGCTCGATCTCTGTTTCAGCAGTTTTACGATTGACAATTGCTTCGCGTTTAGACATGATTCCCCTCAAATTCTTGTAATGCTTTTAATAAAGCATCAGTTTGTTCAGGAAGACCAGCACTAATGCGAATCATCCCCGAAAGTTCTGGCATATCATAATATCTCACGAGGATTCCTCGTTCCCAAAGAAATTTAACCACATCCTCAGCTTTTTTATCCACAACTTTCACAAGCACAAAATTTGCATCAGAAGGAAATACCTTAAAAATAGAAAATTCTGACAATTTTGTACTTAATCGTTCTCGCTCTAGTACAAGTAAATTAACTGACCTTAACCCAACATCGCGATGCCTTATTGCAGCACATGCCGCTGCTTCTGCAATCGTACTTACATTGTAGGGTTGCTTGATAGCCATCATGCGCTTAGCAATCTCGCTATGTGAAATACTATAACCAATTCGAAGTCCTGCAAGTCCAGCCCATTTGCTAAACGTACGTAACACAATCAGATTAGGATATTCTTCAATTAAAGGAATTACACTAAATCCAGAGAATTCCGCATATGCTTCATCGACAACAATCATTGCGTCAAGTTCAGCCAACTCTATAACTTCTTCCATGCTCAAACTATTGCCAGTCGGATTATTAGGAGAAGCTAATAAAATCAGATTTGCACCATTCTTAACAGCTTTCCGAATTTCAGGAATATCAACTTCAAAATTCTCGTTTCGTGTAATAGCAATGTGATTAATTCCGGTAGTGTTACTTAAAAATTTGTACATACCAAACGTTGGTACAGCAGTGACAGATGCTTTTGGCTCAACCAATCTTATAACTATATCAATGAGATCATCTGATCCTGAACCTGCAACGATCTGTTCAGGATTGACACTTAAAAACGATCCGATCGTATCACGAAGGAGTGACTGCTTCGGATCTGGATAAGTATTTATAGAAGCACCAGCTATAGCTTCACGAACAGCTGAGATCGGTGGGTATGGATTCTCATTCGCATTCAGCTTAATAATAGATCCAGCTGAAATATCCAAGGTTTTAGCAATTTCCTCAGAAGAATCTACAGCGAGATATGGAATCAATTCTGCAAAATCTGACCTTATAAATTTTAGCGGATCTTTATTCATTTTCAACGACCCTGAATTCGACGTTCAACTGATGCTGCATGAGCTGTCAATCCTTCTGCACGTGCAATTATACTTGCCATCCGAGCAAGCTCTTCAGCCTCTGCAGGTGGGATATTCACAACACTAATCGTCTTTAAAAAATCGCCCACGCCTAGCGGAGAAGACCACTTTGCACTACCACCAGTTGGCATAGTATGACTGGGCCCAGCAGTATAATCACCTACTGCTTCTGGCGATGTTTCTCCTAAAAAAACACCCCCGGCATTTTTAACTTTCGTAACCCAAGCCGTAGGATTTTCCACCACTAAACAAAGGTGTTCTGGCGCATATTCATTCGCAAGCTCAATCGCCTGCTCAATATCATTCACCAAAATGCATCCTCCACGATTTTCAAAAGCTTCTTCCGCAATTTTTGCACGTTCTAAATCAAGCAACTGGATCTTAACAGCGGCTCTAACCTTCTCAGCCAAATTTCTTGATGGTGTTAACAAAATTGGACTTGCCAGCCGATCATGCTCAGCTTGTGCAAGCAAATCTGCCGCTATCAAATCAGGATCTCCGCTTTCGTCAGCGATGATCACGGTTTCTGTTGGCCCATATATAGCATCTACTCCAACATCACCATAAACAGCCTGTTTTGCAATAGTTACAAATAAACCGCCAGGACCATAGATTTTATCAACTTTCGGAATACTCTCTGTACCGTAGGCTAAAGCAGCAATTGCCTGAGCTCCTCCCACTTTAAAAATAGCATCTACTCCAGCAATTTCAGCAGCTACCAGTTTAATAGGAGAAATTGAACCATCTTCTAGTGTGGGACTAGCTATATAAACTTCTTCTACTCCTGCAATCCGTGCAGGAATTGCACACATAAGAGCCGTACTTGGTAAAGGAGCGGCAGTGCCTGGTACATAAATCCCAACACGCTGAAGAGGACGAGTCATCTGACCAAGGCCATTAACTTGAAAATTAAGGCCTATAGAACGAAGTTGTTGCTCATGAAATTCAGTAATCCTTTTTGCCGCATACTGAAGTGCTTCAACAACTTCAGCATGCACACTCTCACGAGCAGCTTGCATCTCTTCTAAGGATACAATCAGTTCTTCCGGCTGAGAATTATCAAAAGCTGAATTGTAATATCGAATAGCATTATCACCATCCTCACGTACATCACGAATTACTCTGCTTACTGCTTCTTCCGGAGTAAGCTCTTTTCCAAAGGTACGAAAGGTAGTCTCTCGTACACCCAGTGGTATTTGCTCTACTTCTAAAGGAGCTCGGGACAAAATTGTTCGTCGCCCCTCCTCTACACTTGAAATTATGCGCATTGCAAATACTTCCCTACAACAATAGTTACTTCCTCGGTGGCACGTTCTACAAATGATTGCACTATCTCATCCGTCACATATCCAATTGTCTCATCAAGTAAATCTGGAAGCGAATCAAGAAATATAGCTAACTCACCTTCATCATCAACACCCGCACGCCGTAAATGATTATTGATCATCGAACGGGCACGATCCCAATCCAAATTTCGTTCAGCTATTGCCCTAACCACATCACGCCACTTACGTAATGTATCAATTTCAATAAACCCGAGTTCCACTTCATCTATAGTGAATGCTAGTGCTTCGCATAAATTAGAACGTAGATCCGGATCATTACCATAAGTCCTATCTAAATCGAATTGTAAAAGCCTATCCATAACACTAGCTTTGACGGAACCACCAATTGTTTTGCTATCTAGAAAATTTGGCCGGTATATATTGGTTATATAATTTTCATCAAAAGCAAGGTGAGAAATGTAACCCGCGACAAAAGCTCGTGTTTGCGATTTTAAAAGTGAAGGATCTGACACCTCAGGATTCTCACGAACAAATTGTTTTACTGAATCTTGATGCTCCATGACTGAAAGATCGAAAAAATGCGTATCCTGACGATCCTGTTTAGTTATTACGCGGATATCAGGAGTAGTAGCGCCTAGAAGATACCAACTATTATTCAAATCCATTTCCTGGTCAGAAAGATTCTTGGCTACATTGCTTGCAAGTACCATGTGCAGTGTGATGGGAGGCATCGTTCACCCTTAGGTTACGCTATTTCTTTCTGCAGCTACACTCAAAGTTTGAATAATTTCTTTCTGCAAAGCTAACTGGCTTGTATTTGGTGAATTTCTAGTAATTAAACAATTCGTAGAAATAAGAAATGGATCGAGCATTTTAAGATTATTGGCACGTAAGCTGGTTCCTGTCTCAGTACCCTCGATCAGAATATCTGCATCTTCAGGAACAAAGGCTTCACTAGCACCATTAATAGGAATAATGACTGTTCTGGGTAATCGAATATCCCGAGCAAATGCTTCAGCTAAAGCAGGATACTCACTTGCAATACGTACGGGGCGTTCCATATTAGACCAAATTTCCAAAGCTTCTGCAGTTGTATCAGCAGGAAAATCATTGTGCACGACCGGACCAATACTATAACGACTTCGCCGAAGATCCGCCGCTACAGAAACAGGCGAGGAAGGGAATTTTGCAAGATGTTCCCTCAACCAATCATCCCCTGTGATAGCAAGATCAAACGCTCCAGATGCTACCAATTGGGGCATATCCTGAGGGCGAACAACTTTAATTTGAAGACTGGGATTTCCAGAATCAGGACGGCGAATAGATCCTGATTCATCATACCCATCATACTTTATCCCAGCTTCATTCAAAGCTGCATACGTATGTCTCTGCGCGTGCCCATCAGGTAAGGCAAGTCGCAAAACATTTGTATCTCTTTTTCCTAACTCGATTTTTTTTACAACAGTTTGTTCTGGCAAACTTGGTAGAGGCTCAAAATTTTCAAAATAAGGTGCGAGACGATCTATAAAAGAACGTATATTTTCCCCAGAGAATGTTTTAGTATTTCCGATAAGTGAGAGTCCTCCAACGTAAAGGCGGTGTAACGGAACAAGACCAAGATCTTCAATTTCAGAACGTTGTTTGACGGGCAAAATAACTAAGTCAGCATCTTCAGGGGGGTAAACTTCTGCTGCGCCGTACAGGGGTAGAGAAATAAAATGTGGAATCTGTAAATGTGCAGCGATTAAATCAACAAAGTTGGGATATTCACTCGCAATACGGACATTATTTAAATCACTACCGTACGGTATTTTATCAGCACTAAGACCTGAAGAGGGTGCGGCGGCCAGCCAAACTTCAGTTATAGGACTAGGCAACGCTGCAATACGTTTTACTCGATCAAGCGAAAACCGAATTTGGAGTTCCGCAAGGTTTATATCACCACAAATACCTATATCATAATTGCCAAGAGCAACTTGGATCGGTATATCTCCTTCACGAAAAATTCGAAATCGGATACCTGTTTCCTTTGCCGTAGCGCTCAGAACACGAGAACCTGATTCATAACCAGGAACAGCAATATCGGATTGTGTAAGAATATTCGCGACGATTTCACGAAAATTACCTGTGGGCAACGCTAACTTTAAGATTTGATCGGACATAGTGCTTAATTATTTTCCTTGTTTTCAAGCAACAATTCCAACAAACCTTCCAATGCTATATCTTCATACTGCCCATTCTGCCCAAGCAACGAAATTGTATTTTCCCGAATTTTTATTACGATATCTGCAGAATTGTTCCCGCCGAGGGAAGCAACAATGCCTTTTTCATGTAAGGCTTCAGCAATTTCAAGAGCAAAAGTATAATCACCTTTTTCAGTCGGGAGCATATTAACCTGATTTGTATCTTTCATACCCTCAAGCTGCAAACACCCTAGTGCTGTAGGAATATCGAGAGCAAAGCCAACAGCACTCTTTAAATCACCTGCAGCAGCGGGCTTGTAACGTCCACCTCGCCCAAGCGTTTCATAGTTTTCAGTATCAATAAATTCAAAAAAAGCACCATCGTAGTATTCAAAGTCGAGTTGCATCGAAAGATCAATACAAATGCTTCTACCCGTATTAACTAGAGTTTTAGTTAAATCCTGTAATTCAGAAAGAGCAGGGACAGCTTTGGGAAGACCTGCCACCGCAAGTGTAATAAATTTATCTAATACATCAGGAGATTGGTTTACATCCGAAAAAATCGCACGAATCAAAGTAAGAGCAGCAACATTATCCTCTAAAAGCTCAAGGAATACGCCTTCACCTTCATCTGTAATACGGCTAAGTAAATTACGACGTACTAACATATCATCCACTTCAGCCAAATCGAAAACTGCCTGTGCTATGCCTGAATGAGAAAGCTTTACTTGAGTAGATAATTCCATTTCTGAAAAAAGATCTGCTGCAAGAGTTATCACTTCCAATTCCCCACTTCCCGGCAAGGCATCAAGGTATTCAAGCCCACACTGCCACTCCTCCCCTTGATCTTCAGATTCATTAAAACGGAAGGCACTTTGAACATAAAATAAGCGAGCAGGTAATTCTAACGCAGCCAAAGTTGCCGCACGTACAACCGAAATTGTCGAATCATATCGGAGCATAACTCGCTCGCCACTCCAACCATCCCAATCTAGAAATGTATACGCGCGCATAAGTGATTCAGGAGTAAGGGCACCAGCAGAGGTAAAAACATTATAATTTTCTACACTAGGTGTTCTCACTTCCTCATAGCCCCAATTGCCTGAAATTTCACGAAATATATCTTCGATATACCTAAATGAGCGCATATCCTCAGGCAAGAGATCAGTCATGCCTCGTGCAGTACTAAAAGATTGTAAATTATCTGTCATATAACCAATATACCGTGGCTAGCGTTAACGTATAACGCTAGCATTCAGAAGAGTCCTATACTCTTGTTATGGCACAGTTACATCAAAATAAACTTTTAAGATTATGGCCCCTCCTAGGATTACTATTAATTAGCTGCTTGCTACTCGCCTGCAAAACCGCTGAACCTACCCCCCCGGGATCCATTCATATTATAAAAATTGATGGTGCTATTGGGCCTATAACGGAACGCTATGTCGATCGAGTTTTTAAAAATGCAGAACTAAATAAGGCCAGCTTAATCATAATTGAGTTAAATACACCCGGTGGCGTGAGCTCTACCACAAGAGAAATTGTTCAACATTTCTATCAATCATCTATACCAATTGCAGTTTATGTCTCCCCTGCAGGAGGAAGAGCTGCAAGTGCAGGTACTTTCCTCACCCTAGCGGCCCATATAGCAGCCATGGCTCCTAACACCTCAATCGGTGCTGCTGCCTCCGTAAATGTAGACGGCAGCGATATGGAAAGCACTTTAGCATCCAAGGTTGAAAACGATTCTGTAAGTTTTATAAGGGGAGCCGCAGAACTTCGTGGTCGTAATGCAGATTGGGCAGAATTAGCAGTTAGGAAAGCTGTTTCTATTACTCAAAATGAAGCTTTAAAGCTGAATGTTATCGACATTATCGCAGTAGATATCAACGAACTAGTAGCTCAAAGTAATGATAGGGAAATAATCATAAAACCAGGCACCAGCACGTTTTTAACAAATATTTCTGAAGCGCCACGTATATATATAGAAAAGACCCAATGGGAAAAAGTCTTGGAACTTATTTCAAATCCAACATTGGCAACAATACTGCTTTCTTTAGGGTTCTTAGCCTTAGTTTTTGAATTAAGTAACCCAGGATTATTTCTACCGGGAGTTTCAGGAGTAATTGCGATTGTTGTAGGATTCCTGGCTTTTGGAACACTCCCGGTTGAGACGGCAGGGCTCGTACTACTCGGCGCTGCACTCGTATTTCTTCTTCTAGAACTTTTAGTCACTTCGGGTGGAATCTTAGGTGCTGGTGGAGTTGTAGCATTAATACTCGGCATCATCATTACTTTTCGAGAAACCCCAACTGACTTACAACCAAATAAAATTGTGGCAGCAATTTTAATTTTTATCCTTGCTACTCTATTCATATCAATAACTATCGGCTTAGCTCGCTTACGAAAGCAAACTACCCCTACCGGGGCTGAGGCATTAATCGGTAGAATAGCGGAGGTACGAACGCCCTTAGAGCCTAGGGGCATGGTTTTTCTCGAAGGTGAATTATGGAAAGCAGAAATCACAACTGGAGCTGCAACAGCCGGTGAACAGGTAGCCATAGTAGAATCAGAAGGCTTACAACTTAAAGTTAGCAAAATGGAGAGATAAAAAATGGAAAAACAACCTAACAATTCTGAAATTTCTGAAGAAACTACAAGTGTACTAACTAGTATTATTCGAGCATTCTTGCTCGGGATAAGCGCGATTTTATTAATCCCGCTACTTCCATTCCAAATCCGAATTGTTACTGAATATGAACGTGGTGTAATATTTCGTCTTGGTCGATTACAAGGAGCAAAAGGACCAGGATTATTTGTCATGCTCCCATTTATTGACCGCATGGTAAAAGTTGACCTACGAACAATCACTCTTGATGTACCTACACAAGAGGCAATCACTTCTGACAATGTGACAATCAAGGTGAATGCGGTTATTTTCTTCCGCGTTCTTAACCCCGAATATGCCGTCGTAAAGGTATTGGATTTCATTCGTGCAACTTCTCAGATTTCGCAGACAACACTTCGTTCGGTCATGGGACAAATTGAACTCGAAGATTTGTTAGGGAAACGCGATGAGGTAAATCAACAACTTCAAAACATTATCGATGAAGAAACAGAACCTTGGGGTATCAAGGTAAGTACTGTCGAAGTCAAAGATTTGGAGCTACCGCCAACTATGCAACGTGCAATGGCAGCACAAGCAGAAGAGGAACGTTCTCGTAGAGCCAAGATTATTGCTGCGGATGGTGAATTTCAAGCCAGTGAGCGATTGGCCCAAGCTGCTAATGTTATGGCGAAAGAACCTATTTCACTTCAACTCCGATACTTGCAAACACTTGGTGAAATTGCTGGTGATCGTAGTAATACAATCGTTTTCCCTCTACCGATGGACCTTGTAAGTAAATTCTTTGACAACGAATCATCAGAAAATAAGTAAGGATAAGTAATCCCTTTTAAAAATTTGATCGAATTGAAACCTCCGCAGCAATAAGCTTTCGGAGGTTTTTTTCATCTGGAATACGTACCATTAGCCCGCCATCTTCCGCAATATCAACTGCAGTTGCCTCATATATTTTATTTTTCTCTTGCACATATACGGAACGACCCAGTAGCAAACTATGATTTCGGTATTCTTTTCTTAATTCCGAACTAGAGGTTTTAAGATCTTGTTCCAAAAAATTACAAAAATCTGCTAACAATCGCTCACGCTGAATAGTTACGCCCAAAAATTGTTTTAAACTTATAGCAGAATCTCTTAACTCAGGATTCTCAGAAGGTTCACCATTAACATTTATACCTATTCCAACTAGCGCAACCCGCACGTCTTTAGAAATTTCAGCATCCACAATCATCCCAGCAACTTTCCGATCTCCTATAAAAATGTCATTCGGCCATTTAATGGAGGTTTCGACATTCGAGGAAAAACAAGCTTTAACTACTGACAACGGAAGAATTACAGGAAGCTGTGAGTGGGCTTCCTTGGAAAGTCGTAGTACTAAACTAAAATAAAGATTCCCTGAGTCTGGGCTATAAAAAGAACGTCCTTTCCTTCCTCGGCCGGCACTCTGAGCCTCAGCAAGTATAAGCGTCCCATGGGGACATCCAGAAATCGAACGTTCACGTGCGATATCCATCGTTGAAGAAACAAATTGGTGATGGTCAAAATTACGACCAATACTAGAGGTTTGCAAAAGTGCGTCAAAATTATCAGAATCAAAAAGCATCGCGAAAAAGACTCGTACAGAAATTAAACAATTATTTAGGGTCTGGCAGAAACTACCAGACCCCTTATGTAGAAAAGCAAGAAATAACAGTTAGTGCTTTACCACCTCCTGCATTATTTCTTGCTTAGTACTACAGCTACTGTCGTCCATATGCATCACCTCCTTAGTTACGTCAACCATACTAGGATTCTTATTTCAATGCCATCATCTTCAATAGTGGGTTTAAAAAACTCTGAACTGTCCCTTCCTCGATAGGTCTAAGAAAGGTATTGTGGCTGTATGTGGCGTTGACCGTACTCAGGTTCAGTCAAATCCTGCGTCACCCGGAGGACAGCCTGGTTACATCTGTCACTATGAAACAACTTTTAGAAGCAGGGGTACATTTTGGGCACCAAACAAGACGTTGGGACCCGAGAATGTCACCATTTATTTTTACTGAACGCAATGGGATACATATCCTAGATCTGCAACAAACAGTTGGTTACCTAGATAATGCCATTACATTTATTCGTGACATTATTACTGCTGGTAGCGATGTTCTAATTGTAGGTACAAAAAAACAAGCTAAGGAAACAGTTGAGGAAGAAGCACAACGAGCAGGCCTCCCTTATGTAAGTAACAGATGGCTTGGTGGAACTTTAACCAATTTTCGAACGATCCAATCACGAACACAGCATCTCCGCGATCTTGAAGACCGCATGGAACAAGGTGATTACAGTCGGCGAACAAAAAAAGAACAACTTGATATAACAAACGAAATCGTACGCATGAATAGGTATTTCGGTGGTATCAAAACCCTAGATCGTCTCCCTGGAGCTGTATTTATCATTGATACAGTGAAGGAAGCTATCGCAGTCGCTGAATGTAGCAGGCTAAATATTCCGATCGTCGCGCTAGTAGACACAAACTGTAATCCACACCCAATCACTTACCCAATTCCTAGTAACGATGATGCAATCAGAGCAATAAAGTTAATTCTGGCTCAAGTCGCAGATGCAGCGTTAGAAGGAAAAACAGCACGCGAAGCAGGTCTAACAGAAGGGATTTCAAATGAGGAAGCCATTGCTCCTATAATTGAGAACCGCTCCACTTCACAAGATAAAACAGAAGCATCAAACCAAAATGCAGCTTCTTTGCCGACTCCAGAGCAAACAGTAAGTACAACAGAAGAAACAGTTGCAAAACCAAAACCAGCAACGTCAACTACAGAGGGGGAACAGAACACTGAGTAACGTAACAACAGAAATGGTAAAAACCCTTAGGCAAGCAACTGGTGCTGGTGTCATGGATGCAAAAAGAGCACTTGATAATGCCGAAGGGGATATTGAAAAGGCAACATTGCTTCTTCGTGAACGAGGCTTAGCAGCAGCTGAAAAACGTGCAGATCGGGAAACTAGTCAAGGAGTGGTCGAATCCTATATACATGGTGGTGGGCGCATAGGTACTCTCGTAGAACTCTCTTGCGAGACAGATTTTGTCGCGAACACTGATGAATTTCGAACTTTGGCACGCAACATAGCTATGCAAGTTGCTGCCATGAACCCTCTTCTCATCACTAAAACTGAACGATCTGAAAAACCAGAAATCGAAGGAAACGATGAGGAAATTGTTCTTTTGGAACAACCCTTCATAAAGGATTCCTCCCTGAAAATTGATGATCTAGTTAAAGAAGCTATTTTAAAAACAGGGGAAAATATACGTGTCCGTCGAATTGCACGGTTTGAATTAGGGGGCTAATTAAAGGAGCGCCAATTGGCTACATATCACCGAGTGATGCTTAAGATCAGTGGGGAATCACTCATGGGTGATCGTGAGTTTGGTATAGATCCCACTACAATCAAAGAAGTAGCCAGTCAGATTTCCAATGCATCCCAAAAAGACATCCAAGTTGCAATAGTAGTTGGAGGTGGGAATTTTTGGCGAGGCCAATTAGCTGCAGAAACTGGAATGGATAGAGCAACAGCTGATTATGCCGGTATGCTAGGAACAGTAATTAATGCCCTGGCACTACAAGATGCTCTTGGAAAAATTGGAGCAGAAGTACGCACACAAACTGCACTTCCAATGGCCCAAATCGCTGAACCATACATACGGCGACGAGCGATTCGCCATTTAGAAAAATCACGAATCGTAATTTTTGCAGCAGGTACTGGCAATCCTTTTATGACTACTGATACTGCAGCTGCTCTTCGTGCGATAGAAGTAGAATGTGATGTATTACTAATGGCTAAACAAGGTGTAGATGGCGTCTATTCTGCAGATCCGGCAAAGGAAAAAGATGCGAAACGCTATACCAAAATCACATATATGGAAGCATTACAACAACGATTAGAAGTAATGGATGCTACAGCTCTAAGTCTCTGCCTAGAACATGATTTGCCAATAACTGTTTTCGATGTGAGGAAACAAAAAAATATATTCCGTGCTATATGTGGTGATAATATTGGTACGCAAGTTACGTCATAAAACACTAATTTAGACAGGAGGGAAATAATGGCAATGGATCTGGATGAAGTACTGTTAGATGCAGAAGAACGAATGGATAATTCTATTATTGCCTTACAGCGTGAACTAGGTGGAATACGGACAGGGCGTGCACATCCAAGTCTCGTTGAACTATTGCAAGTAGAACACTACGGGCAACAACAGCCCTTAAACCAGCTCGCAACTATTACAACACCTGAGGCCCGTCTTATTTCTATTCAAGTATGGGATGCAGGTGCTGTGCAATCTATTGTAAAAGCATTCCAAACTTCAGATCTAGGCTTAAATCCATCTGTGGATGGCCAATTAATAAGACTCCCAATTCCCCCACTAACTGAAGAACGGAGAAAAGAATTCGTTCGTATCCTTCATCAAAAACTAGAGGATGGCCGAGTCGCTGTACGTAATGTACGAAGGAGTGCTCACGACACCCTTCGCAAAGCAGAACAAGAAAACGAATTAACCCAAGATGACCTACGCATCAACGAACAAGAGCTACAAGAAATGACAGATAAACATGTCTCGCAAATTGACTCACATGGAGCTTCAAAGGAGAAAGATCTCCTTGAAATCTAGACAAAAGCTCCATGTAGCCAAGACAAATCCTAAAACCGAACAGGCTGAAGACACGCTTTCGAAATTAACTGGAGGGAGGGTCCCCGGTCATGTTGCAATTATCATGGATGGTAATGGTAGATGGGCTCAGGAACGCAATCTGCCACGCGCAGCAGGACACAGGGCAGGAACGGAAAATATCTGGCGAACTCTTGAAAGATTTGGGGAACATGGAATTGGATATGTAACGCTATATGCATTTAGTACTGAAAACTGGAATCGCCCCCAGACAGAGGTTCGATCATTAATTCGACTGCTAGATCGATTCATTAAAAGTGAAATTGATACTTTTCAAAAAAACAACGTACAACTCAAACATCTTGGTCATCTAGAACAATTGCCACTGTGGCTACAAAACCATATAACAGCCGCAATTGAAGCGACTAAAAAAAACGATGGACTCGTACTTAGTATTTGCTTCTCGTACGGAGGAAGAGATGATCTCGTTACCGCATTCAAACAAATTATTGATTCAGGAATATCTGCTGATGCGGTTTCTGAAGAAACCATCCACAACAACCTTTTCACTGCTGGACTTCCAGATCCAGATCTAGTTATCAGAACTGCAGGTGATCAACGGTTATCTAATTTTTTAATCTGGCAATGTGCATATTCAGAGCTGTACTTCACTGATACGTATTGGCCAGATTTTGGCCGAGAGGATATAGACCTTGCCTTAGCTGAATACGGTAGGCGTAAAAGAAAATTTGGGCGATTGCTACCACCAGAAGAAAAGCGTGTCCCGTAGCCTTCAACTCCGTTTACTGACAGCTGCAATCGGAATGCCTATCCTGCTTCTTTTAATTTGGATTGGTAACTGGCCTTTCGCTATAGCCGCAGGGCTAGTAACGCTTGGAGCAACTATAGAACTCACGCATGGCTGGTTATTTCCTCAAGCTTCTTTTAAAGAAACTTTCCGTCTTGGCCCTCTCCTTGTACTGCCCGCAATTATGGTTACCGGGATACATTTTGACATTCGTTTTTTAATTGCAGGTGCTATTTTAGCTGTCCTTTTTGTGATTGGAGGATGCATCGGATTACCCCATAAAATTAACAAGTCCTACCTTGTCACAGCTTTATCAATCATCTACCCAGCAATGTTTTTTTCAACATTTGTTCTAACACGTGAATTGGACGATGGAAAATGGCTCGTACTTTTAATCATCCTTTCCACATTCACTGTAGATACAGGCGCATATTTTGTGGGATCACGTTGGGGAAAGCATAAACTCGCCCCAAAAATTAGCCCTAACAAAACATGGGAGGGCGTCGTTGGAGGATTCTTAGGTGGAGTAATAGCGGTCTTAGTATTGAACATATTATTAAGTCTAAAATTTGAGGTTTGGCAACTTATAACGCTCATACTACTTGTACCCTTTGTTGCACAATTAGGAGATCTCACCGAAAGCTGGATGAAACGACGTATGGGCTTAAAAGATACCTCAGGACTGCTACCAGGACATGGAGGTTTACTAGATCGTTTAGATTCGATCGTTTTTGTCTCAGTACTTGTTTACTTGGTAACACTTTGACCTCACTATAGTGAAGTAGACTCGGAGGAATGATTCGTGCAAAAAGGTTCTCATAACGAACAAGCTTCAAAGCAAACATCGCTAGGCATATTTCTTGGTGATGAAGGAACCCCCATACTTTTCCAGAGACGTACATTAGCAATAATCACACTGTTGTTAATTGCAATAATCTCGGCATACGTCATCACGACACAATTGTATGACATTCCCTGGACTTTTGAAGCTGGACCTTTTCAAGATTGGGTTGGTGATAGAGGAGTCTGGGCGCCAATTGTCTTTATTTTCGTTATGGCATTTTCGGTATTATTTGCACCAATTCCCAATTCTCCAATTTTCCTTGCAGCAGGACTCGCCTGGGGATCAGCTCTAGGCAGTGTTTATTGCATGATCGGACTCCTGCTCGGTTCTTCATTAGCATTCTTATTGGCTCGACGTTTAGGAAGAAAACATCTTCCTACTTTAGTGGGTCGTAAAACAGCACAAAGGCTCGACAGCCTAACGGACCGAATGGGTAATGGGCTTATTTTCTGGGCACGCATGTTACCCGTTATTAACTTCGATTGGATATCTTATCTTGCAGGTTTAACACCAATAAATTTCCAACGGTTTTTTATCTATAGCACTTTAGGCATGCTGTTACCGACAGTAATTGCAGTTGTTGCGGGTGATAGTATTGGAAAAGATATCCGTATAACTTTGATAATTGGGAGCATATGGATAGGAGGAATTGTGCTTAGCGGCTTGTTCTTCTGGTACCGCTCTCAAGTAAGCCAAGGAAAAAAAATAACTATCGGTGACCCCACGACATTTTAGTTAAGAAACTGCTAATCATTGTGCAATTCTCTTACGACAGCAATTTCACGACAATTCGAAAAAAATGGACAACGCACACACTCATTCCAAACCTTTTCAGGAAAATCCATTACGTTGGCCAGTTCAAATCCTTGCTTTTCAAAAAAACTTTGCTGATATGTCAAAGCAAAGACACGATCCACTTTAGATGTATGCGCATCTTCTACGCAGGCAGCAACCAAAGCAGCACCTATCCCTTTTGTTTGCACATTAGGATCAACTGCCAGCGAACGAATTTCTGCCACATCTTCCCCTAACACGTGCAACGAAGAACATCCAACTAAGTTACCTTCAAGATCAAGAGCAATCTTAAAGTCCCTAATTGCATCAAGCACCTCTCCCCTTGAACGTTCAAGAAGCTCACCTAAATCCGCCCAGTATTTAATCAGGTTTACAATTCTGTCTACGTGTTCAAGTTCCGCCGGGGATATTGAAAAATCCTTCATTTGTCCAGTGTATTACTGTCTGGGATTTTGCGTCGACTATACACAAGAGTAGTGTATAAGGAAGAAACATAGGGGAGAGAAGTCATGCGAGTCTCATTAATTGGTCAAGCAGCATTTGGGGAAGCAGTTTTTAAGCGTCTGACTGAGGAAGGGATCGAAATAGTCGGTGTATCAGCACCGGCACCAGGTAAACGCGCAGATCCCTTGTGGACGATTGCAGAAGAATCAGGTTTACAACCAATCGATACAAAATTTCTAAAGGAAAATGAAGGCATTGAAAAGTGGCAATCTCTAAATTCCGAACTGGGAGTGATGGCTTTTGTAACCGAATTTTTGCCGAACGAAATACTTGAAACTCCTACAAAAGGAACCATCCAATACCATCCAAGCTTGTTACCTTTGCATCGAGGGTCAGCTGCCATGAATTGGCCAATAATTTTTGGTGAAACAGAAACAGGCTTAACCATATTTTGGCCAGACGAAGGCATGGATACTGGACCAATATTGTTACAAAAAACTTGCCCAATTAAGTCAACAGAAACGCTAGGATCCTTATATTTTGATCGACTCTTCCCAATGGGAATCGATGCAATGTCTGAAGCTATTGCATTAGTGCAAGCAGGAAAAGCACCACGCATAGAACAAAATCATGAACTTTCCACCTATGAACCTCCTTGTGGCGAAGCCCATGCGAAAATTCAATGGCACAACCCTGCTCAACAAGTATATGCACAAATCCGAGGTTGCAACCCACAACCAGGAGCCTGGGCGACTTATAAGGGAAGCCGAATAGGAATTTTTGACTGTGAGTATACAAACACCTTAGAAGCTGGAATGCCAGGTAGTCTATTGAGGGTAGAAGACGATGGCATCGTAGTTAGACTAAATGGTGGAATTATAAAAATTAAACGAGTTCAACCTGAAGGAGAACGCAAACTATCAGCTACCGATTGGGTTACTCAAGCAGAAATTAAACCAGGTGGGAGATTTCGTTAAAGTAACTCGGGTTATAACAGTCATAGATAAAGACTATATTGCCTCGTACCAGCTACTGACCTGGCATATCAGACTCAGGTGTTGGTAACGAAGAGTTTGGCGATACTATTCGTGGGATAAGTGGGACATACACATCATTTATTACCTCACTTGAACTAGGCACAATTGTAAATATAGAACGGATTGGCTGTTCTATATTTACAATTGGTTGGTCAGGAATATTTTTTTTATCAAGATTCACATATATACGGAGCTCAAGATCTTGGGCAGAACGACCCATACCTCTTAATCGAATCGTGTAAACTCCACTAGGTCGATCTCTTACGATAAAGCGACCCAAAGCAGATAAACTAACATTACCTGTTCTAGTAGTAATTTCAAACCATTCATCATCCTCAGGGAAAGTGCCACGCCCATATTCAAGAGTCCATTGTGTGACATCCTTTATCTGAACTGAACCGAGAATTGTGATATCAGTATGAATTGTTTCATAACTGATAGGTGACAAAATCATTAGTGCAGTTGAACCATCACTCTGATCTCGAGGTGCTACCGACAATTTGATTGAAGCAGGGGGATCGGAAACCAGATCTAGAACAGATTCAGGGTTATAACTAGGTAACCTTGGATAACGTCTTATTTCCCGGAATCTATTCGGTGTTTTTGCTGAAGCCAATAATCCATTTCGCGTATCAATCACCTGTTCCTCACATGGATCCTCATACTCAACATCTGTTCTTATCCACGCTTCAACAAGCTGCTCGCAACCACCACCAGTCAAAATCCGATCGGTTGCAGGAGTTAAGAAATCATTCACAAACTTAACGTTCCTAGGCTGTAACTCGTCGAAGTTTTTGATTTCTTTGATTAAACCGGTATCCAGCAAATACTTATGGTATTGAGACATCCAATTTTTAAAAATATATAAAGTGGTATGTGCAGATGCATAACCAGCAGCAGCTCCATCATTAACCAATTGGTTGTTCGCATTGCCAACCCAAACTGCTACAGCTGCGTGCCGAGAGTAACCATTCATCCACGTCTCTAATGTATCGTCTATTGAGCCTAGTCCCTGTTGTGTTCCCGTTTTTAGCCCAATTGGTATCTTTTCACCATCTAAAACAGCATCCAAAGAAAAATCCTCATTGCTAGATCCACAGCCCCAAATAACAAACCTCGCAGTACAATCCGACATAATTGAATGGAGAAGCCACACAGCTGCAGGTTCCACAACCTGAAGACGATACGGATCATCATGTTCAAAAATTTTCTTGCCGTTAGAATCAAAAACTCTAAGAATAACTACCGGATCCAAACTACGTGTACCAGGCAATCGTAGATGACCACGCTGAAAATCAAGTTTCTGTTCCAAAGCAAGCTCATAATCTGCACCAATGTCAAAAGCTGTTTCTTTTATCTCATCAAAACTTAATGTGTCTGCATAATGAGGGACACCTACCATTACACCCATATTAGCAATAGTAGCGTTCATATAAGCCATATCTAATGCACGAATATTCGCGCCACCTGTAGCAATTGATGCTCCGTAAACAGCATCTGAATGTGAACGAAATGTTGGATCAAATCCTTGTTCAAGGGTAGTTATACCTAATCGCTTAGCCATTTCAATTATTGCTTCCAGTCCAGCCTCATTAGCAGCACGAAAAGCAGGTACATTTTGAGAACCTCCCATCCCTGCACGTGCAGTTATAAGACCCTCACTTTTAATTTTTTCCCCAAGAGAAGAGGAGACTGCGCGTCGAGGATTAACAATTGCGACGGGCTCCCCATCAGGACCAATATAGCCTTTGATCTCAAGTGGACTTGTATCCCAGAGAGCACTCATAGGAACTTTGTTTTCGTTCAAAAACCAAGCCAAATAAACTACTGGCTTAAATGACGAACCAGGTTGATTAATTTCGATTAATTGGTCTATGTCACCAGATACTCTTGGATCAACATTATTAGATGGCTCACGATTTGGTATATAAACCAATACTTGACCTGTTACAGGGTTAATTGTAATCAAGGCAGCATTGTAACATTCACAATTTTCTCTCAACCCCTGTGTAACCATTTCATTGACAAGATCAAAGCCCATTTGTGTTGCCTTATAATCGAGCGTTGTTTCAACTCTCCATCCAGCACTATGAACACTAGTAACACAATCTTTAAATCCCTCTATCAACGGTAGCTCATCACGTTGACACATACGCACAAGTCGAGGCTCTATAAGATTGTCAACGAACGAAACTAGTTGTTGATTTTTCGACCTAGATTCGCGATACACGTAAATGACTTCCCGTTTAGCAATGTCTGCTTCTCGGCTATTGATCCAGCCATGTTCAACCATCAAATCTAAATTCAGTTCTTGAATACGCTTCAAGACACTACTTTTATCCACAATAGTTCTACCTAAAAGATCATAACTACAATGCATATTTTCATCGGTAACGCAATTGCTTCGTGGATGATATAGAGTTGGACTTGAAGGGATACTCGCAAGAATTGCAGATTCTGCCAGTGTTAAATCTTTTGCAGGTTTTGCAAAATAGCCAGTTGATGCAGATTCAACACCTATATACCTAGATGCGTACGAAATTTGATTGAGATACCAAGTAATAATTTGTTCTTTCTCATAATCCCCTTCCAATTCAATTGCATAAAAAATCTCACGTAATTTTCTATCTAATGTTCGGGCGGCAGTACAAGGGTCATCAGGAGCAAGCGGTTTACAAATATAAACATTTTTCACTAACTGCTGAGTGATAGTTGAGCCACCCGGAGCCTCTTCCCTAAGAACATAATTTCTAAAACCTGCACGCAAAATACCTAAATATGAAACCCCTTGATTATCCCAAAACGTATTATCTTCAGTCGAAATTGTTGCAGCAATCATATAGTTGGAAACTCTTGAAAGCGGAATTGGATTACTTAATAAAGCATTTGGGTTTGCTAAAACACCTAGCTCATTTTCACCTGAACGATCATATACCCGTGTAAGCTCAGCTGATCTTATTTCAATCAGCTCCTCAATTGGAATATACCCACGAGTATAAAACTGGTAAAACGCAAAAAAAACCACACTACTACTTATCAACAATAAACCGGATAAAACAGCAAACGTAAGGAGCACAAGCCTCTTGCTAAAACGTCGTGGGACTTTAGGTTGGTATCGACTTCGGATTCGCTTCCTTAGTATGATCCGATTCACTATTCGACCACCTCATACATTTTTACAAACACAGCACCAGAAATTCTGAATTCCCCCAGTGCTCTCATATATTCTAAAATATTGCGAGCATACAAAATCATACGTTCTAGAAAAGGTAACGTGCTTGCACGAACTGAAGGTGTACGATCAGAGAATGGCACTATCTAAAGAACAGATACAACACTTAGCAAAACTCGCGCGTATAGAAATAACTGAAGAGGAAATTCAGCAGCTGGCAAGTCAATTAAGTGATATTTTGGCGCACTTTGAGGCACTAGAGGAAGTGAATACAGACGATGTCATACCTACTGCACACCCTGCGCCACTACGAAATATAATGAGAAGTGATGAAATAGGCGCTTCACTAACCAGAGAAGAGGTGCTAGAGCTGGCTCCTGAGACAGAAAATGGTCTAATTCGAGTAAAAGCAGTTTTAGAATGACAGAACTTTGGCAATTGACAGCACACGCAGCGAATAAAGGTTTACGAGGACGCGAATTTAGCAGTATCGAATTAACTAAATCGGTACTTGAGCGCCTTCACTCCGTTGAACCAGCAGTGAATGCCTTCATCACCATCACCGAAAAAATAGCACTCAAACAAGCTAAAGAAGCAGACAAGAAATTTTCATCCGGAACCGCAACTGCTCTAACAGGAATCCCTATCGGCATAAAAGATCTAATTATTACGAAAGGAACGCGTACTACTGCAGGTTCACAAATTCTTGGCGAGTTTATACCACCCTATAACAGCCACGTGAACGAAAAGCTTGAACAAGCAGGGACAGTAATGATTGGAAAAACCAATCTGGATGAATTTGCAATGGGATCCAGTACAGAGCACTCAGCTTTTGGTGCTACATCAAACCCATGGGATATAAATCGGATACCTGGGGGTAGTTCTGGTGGTTCAGCAGCTGCAGTAAGTGCAGGTGCCTGCATAATTGCATTAGGTAGTGATACAGGCGGTAGCATCAGGCAACCTGCGGCATTATGTGGTGTTGTAGGACTGGATCCAACATACGGTCGTGTTAGTCGCTTCGGCGTCATCGCATTCGGTAGTTCACTAGATCAAGTAGGACCCATAGGAAGAGATGTTGAGGATGTTGCAACGATCTTAGATTGCATTGGTGGCCATGATCCACGTGACTCGACAAGCAATCCCGAACCAATGCCGGATCTACGGCATTACTTAGATCGTGAAATTAAGGGTCTGCGTATCGGAGTACCCTGCGAGTACTTCATAGAAGGTTTAGAGGACGGAGTAAGGAGTCAAGTAGAGGAAGCTTTACTCGAATTTGAACGATTAGGCTGTGAAGTCGATCGTACTCTTTCACTACCAATGACCAAACATGCACTAGCTGTTTATTACCTGATTGCACCAAGTGAAGCCAGCTCTAACTTAGCACGCTACGATGGCATCAAGTATGGACTACGTAATGAAAGTAGCGATGAAATCTGGGAAACAATGGAACGAACTCGAGCGCAAGGATTCGGAGAAGAAGTAAAACGCAGAATAATGCTGGGAACCTATGCACTGAGCGCAGGCTATTACGACAAATATTACCTAAAAGCACAGCAGGTACGAACCTTAATTATTCAAGAATTTAATGACGCCTTTACAAAATACGACCTGATTATCACGCCCACAACACCAGACGTTGCTTTTCCGATGAAACAAAAAGTAAATGATCCCTATGCAATGTATCTAAACGATATATATACATTGCCAAGTGCTGTCGCAGGCCTTCCGGCATTAAGCATGCCTTGTGGAATTAGTGAAGGTTTACCTGTCGGTTTACAAATTATCGGTAACTTTGGGCAAGAAGGTCCTATATTGCAAGCTGCCCATGCCTATGAACGAGCAACTAATGGTGGCAATCTCTTAGCATCACTCTAAATTAAAAAATAATCCAACTTGACGGATAGCTCAGCTAGCAGGAGAGTCATTAGAGTTTCAGTAGCTTTATTTTAGGTACAATAATTTGAGAAAATACAGTGAGTAGAAGACTCAGTCGCAGTGGCGGTTTTTTCTATCGCATATTTTTATCACATAAATAGGTAGATCGCATGAAAGAACAGGATGCCAGCGACCGGTTCATATCAAAAAATCTTGACGCTGTTCCAGCAAGTGGTATTCGTAAATTCTTTGACATTTTAATGACTGTTGATGACGTCATATCCCTCAGTATTGGTGAACCAGATTACGTAACTCCCTCTCCTATAAGAGAAGCTGCTATCAAAAGCATCACCCAGGGAAAAACGCACTACACTTCCAACTATGGAATATTAGAATTGAGGGAAAAACTCAGTAATCACCTAAAACAACGATACGATGTAATGTACGACCCTGAAACAGAATTGATCATAACTGCGGGTTCTAGCGAAGCATTTGATTTAGCACTGCGGGCACTTCTAGATCAGGGAGATGAAGTAATATGCCCCGATCCTTATTACGTAGCTTATCCTCCGGCTGTTGCTTTGGCTGGAGGTACATTTAAACCGATTCAGACAACTGCAGAAAATAATTTCCAATTGTTAGTTAATGATGTCACGCCAAAATTAAGTAACCGTACAAAAGCTTTACTTTTTGGATATCCAGCAAACCCGACCGGTGCAACTATGGATAGGAAAGGATTGTTGGAAATTGCAAAGTTAGCTGAAAAACATGACTTAGCTGTAATAAGTGATGAATTGTATGACCGACTCACATACGAAGGATCGCATACATGCTTTGCATCACTACCCGGTATGCAAGAACGGACTATCTTAATTGGAGGATTTAGCAAAGCATATGCGATGACAGGATGGAGAGTTGGATGGGTAGCAGCACCAGCAAATCTTATTGAAGCTATGATGAAAATACACCAGTACGTCATGCTTTCTGCACCGACTGTAGCACAATATGCGGGCATTGCTGCCCTTGAACACGGAGACACATTTGTCGATGAGATGGTAGCTGAATATGACAAACGTCGACGGTTAATCATCGATGGTTTTCGAGCGATAGGGCTTGAAACCTTTGAATCAAAAGGTTCTTTTTATGTTTTCCCCAAAATAACCCTCACTGGAATGAGTAGTGAAGAATTTAGTAGTCGTCTTTTGGAGGAGGAGCGTGTAGCTGTTGTCCCTGGAAATGTATTTGGGGAAGCAGGGGAAGGACACGTTCGTGCTTGTTATGCAGGAGGCAATGAGGAAATTGAACGTGCACTCGAACGCATAGGAAGATTTGTACAGAGAAACCACTAAAACTCCAAATTTAGCGGACAATTAACAAGCATGCTATGCTCTGGCAGCTGTGGTATGTTAATTTCGTACCAAGATAATACCCACCACGTGAGGAAAAAGAGTTATGGACCTAAGCCTTAGTGAAGAACAAGAACTCCTAAGAAATTCAGCAAGAGACTTCCTGTCGACCGAATGCCCTGAAGAACATGTACGCGCAATGGAAGAAGACGAACGTGGGTATAGTCCCGAACTTTGGAAAAAAATGGCTGATCTAGGCTGGCAAGGACTTATGGTTCCCGAGGAGAATGGTGGTGTAGGTTTTTCATTCTTGGACTTATGTGTACTAGTCGAAGAATTTGGCCGGGCTCTAGTACCTGGTCCATTTATCCCAAACCAAGTTTGTGCAGGCATTCTAATGCTGAGCGGATCAGATAATCAAAAAACTAAATACTTACCTGGACTGGCAGATGGTTCAGTTATACATACCTATGCAATAACTGAGGAATCCGGCCGTTGGGGTCCAGAAGGCATACAGCTTCAAGCAAAAGCAGACGGTTCAGATTGGATTTTAGACGGAACAAAATTATTTGTTCCTGACGCTAATGTTGCGGATTATCTGCATGTTGCAGCCCTGAAGCCAGATGGAAGTTTTGGCGCTTTTGTTATCGCACGTGAGCAAGAAGGTGTAGAAATCTCAATGTTGAAAACAATAGGCAGTGATAAGCAAGCTGAGGTTGTTCTGAACAATGTCAAGGTGAATGGCCAAGATTGCATAGAAATTGATCAATCAGAGGCAGGACGTCTAGCAAATATGGCAATTTCCTTAGAGTGCGCTTATCTTGTCGGTTTAGCTCAAAAAGATTTCGAAATCTCAATTGACTACGCAAAAGAACGTGTTCAATTCGGTCGACCAATTGGATCGTTCCAAGCTATCCAGCATAAGGCAGCCGACATGATAACAGACGTAGATGGGATGCGTTTCATAACCTACAAAGCAGCATGGGCAACAAGTGCAGATGCTGATTCACAGGACATGGATGTTGCTATGGCTAAAGCTTGGTGTAGTGATGCAAGCCGTCGTGTAGTTGCACATGGCCAACAAATTCATGGTGGAATTGGTTTCACTAAAGACTACATTATTCAGTTATATTTCCGTAGACAAAAAAGAGCCGAACTATTCTGGGGTGATGCAGATTTCCACAGAGAGCGTGTTGCTCAAATGTTAGAAATCTAATCTAACCCCCCAAATCATTACAATTTTCAATGGGCGTGACCGCCACCTGGCCCGTGTGTATGCCCGTGCGGGTGACTATGTCCGCCCCCCATACCAGGAGGTTGTGTTGCAGTACTACTATCATCGGCCTCTGTTCCAGTATCGCCTTCCCAAGGGGCAGGCCCATCACCAACCCCAGCTTCCATTCGACCACCCACTGAAAAATTCCCGAGTACTTTCGTAGCGCGTTCATTACAGGTAGGACATGGAAACAATTGGGTAACTTCAGACATCGGCAACCGAATTTCAAAAGCTACATTACATTTCTTACAAAAATATTCATATAAAGCCATATTTGAATGGTAACGCTCTTTTTTTGTATTGAACAAGTAGCCTTATCAGTCTCAATGGTTCATTCTTAGAAAATGGTAAAGATAAACCGTGTCTATACGAAAACCGGAGATAAGGGTGACACCTCCCTCGTTGGTGGTATTAAAATACCAAAAGATAGTCTACGTATTGAAACATATGGCACTGTTGATGAGTTAAACAGTGCCATTGGATCTGCGATAGCAGCTGATTTAAATACTGAACTTCGTGAACCATTATTAGTAATTCAACAAGTCTTATTTAACTTGGGAGCAGAATTAGCGACATTACCGATTGAAGGTGAAGAGCAAGCTGGTGGCCCAGTGATACAAACAACACATGTCAAACAATTGGAAATATGGATTGATGCATGGAACGAAAACCTACAACCTCTCACAAGTTTTATCTTGCCTGGGGGAACCGCATCTGCCGGTTTACTCCATCTAGCTCGTACAATATGTAGAAGAGCTGAGAGGTTAGTCGTTGCATTGTCACGGCAAGAAAAAGTCGGGAAACAAGTTATACCTTATTTAAATCGCCTTAGCGATTTGCTGTTCGTTGTAGCGCGTACTGAAAACCGTCTTAGTGAACAGGAAGACATACTCTGGGATAGTCGCAGATTCTAAAAAGCTGCTGAAAGTCTTACTGGGGAAGGATGTTTTAGGAGTGTTAACCCCCACAGAGATGTTCCTATTACGCGAAAAAGGCCCTCCCCAAGGACAATCTTTCCATGTTTAAGTTAAGACCAAATTTTGAATGGGTTATATGACAAATCATCCGAATCAAATGTATCTATACCCTCATGCTTTTTTAAAAAGTTAACTACCATATAAGTGAAAGGAGTCCCAATTACTTCATAGATCACTTTGGCAATCCACACTTGCCAAATTAAAATACCCCCTTGAAATGCAGCACTCCCTACAAAAGCTACGGTTGTAAAAATAGCCGTATCAATCCCCTGGCCAACAATAGTAGAAGTGATTGTGCGTGACCACAGGAAACGTCCTTTGGTAATCTTTTTCATGCGAACTAAAACATATGTATTCGCAAACTCACCAGCAATAAAAGCAAGGAAGGAACCTAGTACAATCCGCCAAACAGGACCTAAAATAGCTTCATAAGCATCCTGATCATCCCAAAATGGCGCAGATGGCATTTCCATAACAATTATGATAGAAAAAACTACAATTACATTTGCTAGAAAAGCGGACCAAATAGTCATTCTAGCAATTCGAAACCCATAAACTTCGGCAAGAATATCTCCAAAAATATAAGAAATAGGAAAAATAACAATTGCCCCGGGAAAGTAAACTGCTCCAAATGGAATAAGCCCATCAAAATTCACCATTTTTATCGCAACAATATTTGAAACAATAAGAACTCCAGCAAAAATAACTGCTATTGGGATAAGCAACCTTGACTGATGACCATTGGGAAGAATTAACACTAGTTAACAAGTCCTCATTTTAAGTGATGTTAAATTAAGTTTAAGCACGTGGAAGATCCAAGCCTCGGGTTGCAATAACATTTCGATTAACCTCACTAGTACCACCAGCAACTGTGTACGAGGGACCTGCTAAAGCCCAACGCTCTATCCTACCTTTCAAAGGAGCTTGCAAGCTGTTAGGTTCAAGCAATCCATGCATACCCAAGACTCGAATACCACTAGTTCCAATTCGGCGTTGTAACTCCGTTCCAAAAACCTTGCTAATTGAAGCTTCATAATTTGGGCTTAGTCCTCGGCTCTGCATATGTGCGACCCGGTAACACAACCATCGGCCTATCTCAAAGTCTATTGTACGATCAGCAAGTTCGAATCGTACTTCCATACTTGCCAAGTCACTCCTACGCACAGTTTCAACCAATGCCTCCAAGGTAGAACGTGACATGACAACCCTATTTATCGATGATCTTTCTTGATCAAGCGTCCCAGCTGCGGTATACCAACCACGATTTTCTTCACCAATAAGGCAATCTTTTGGTATCCGCACATCTTCGAAAAAAACTTCGCAAAAATGTCCTGTCCCCATAAGATTCGTAAGCGGCCGGACAGTAACTCCTGGCAAATTCATATCTAAAATAAAATATGATATACCGCGATGTTTCGGAGCTTCAGGATCTGTACGGGCCAATAAAATTCCCCAGTCAGCTTGAGCCGCACCTGAAGACCAAATTTTTTGACCATTCAAAACATATTCATCCCCATCACGCACTGCACTAGCTTGAAGCGATGCTAGATCTGAACCTGCGCCAGGTTCACTAAACAATTGACACCAGTTCGAACTTCCATTACGAAGTCCTGGTAACCATCGCTCCTGCTGCCCCAATGTACCTTGTTGCATTAATGCTGGACCTGCTAACCAAACACCTTGATCATATGCACCTGGCGCACCACGCGATGACATCTCTTCCATATAAATTGTTTGCATAACGAAATCTGCGCCACCACCACCAAACTCAGTTGGCCACCCCAATGTGAGCCATTCTCGTTCAGCTAATTTTTCACGAAATTGCCTTGTAAACAGAGCCTGCTCAGGATCCATTTCCTCACGATCATTTCGCATATTCCAGTCATCATAAGGGAGTTCGCAATCTAAAAAATCACGTAATTCAGAACGGAAATTGGCCTGTGCAGGAGAATCTCTGAACAACATACTTATTCCTTAAAACACCAGTCAGGATAACCCTTGAGCTACTTCTAAAGATCTAGGTGCGTGTCCTTCAAAATCACGCCCATCAGCATTGATATCGCGAATTACCCCTTTCCCATCAATAACGAATGTAACCCGATTATGAAATCCCATTTCCTCATTCAAAACTTCATAGTCCCGGCCAGTTTGATTTTTTGGCCAATCTGATGCAATTGGAAAACTACAACCAAGCTCTTTTTGAAAAACGCCGTTCGATGCAAAAGAATCTACACTCACACCCACCACGTGGGCATCGGCTTTTACGAAATCTTCCTCTAGCTTCGTAAAAGCAGCCATCTCAGCTGTTCAGCCACCTGTAAAAGCAAGCGGGAAAAATGCTAAAACAAGAATTTTCTCCTTATAATCACTTAAAACGATAGCATCATCTTCAGTAAATCCAGTTTTTAAAACAAAATCAGGTGCAACATCACCAACGCCAAGACTCATAATAGGCTCCTTAAAATATTGTAAACATTCCTATAACAACCAGCATAACAGCACAATTAAAAAACTATTACAAATCCTTAAAAGCCTTGGAAATGTGGCTCACGTTTCTCCAAAAATGCCACCGGCCCTTCTTTAGCATCTTCTGTTGATTGCGCAATTGTCATAGCCATTTGCGCAAAGTCAAGATGATCGTCAAAAGACATTTCCATTGACCTATACACCAACTTCTTTGCAAGTTGAATCGCCGTGGCAGGACCATTTGCTAACGAGACTGCAAATTCCCTCGTCCGATCCATCAATTCTTCAGCAGAAAACACTGCACTAACATAGCCCATATCTAAAGCTTCCTGGGCATCAAATAATTTCCCTGTCCAAATAAGCTCTAATGCCTTTGCAACACCAACAATTCTAGGCAATGTATATGCACCTCCATCACCAGGAATCAGCCCCATGCGTACATAAGCCATACCAAAACGCGCTTTCCCACTTGCAAAACGGATATCTGCCATAGAAGCCATGTCCATACCAGCCCCTACCGCAGCACCATTTATTGCAGCAATATAAGGCTTCTCCAGTTGAATAAGTGCTCTGGGTATATGGTGAACTGAATCACGCAGTGACTTTCTTCGACTATCAACCGTATCCTGAGAACGAAGCACGCCGCCGCCGCCAACCTCTTCTCCAACATCCATGCCGGCACAAAATCCACGTCCAGACCCTGTCACAATAAGGACGCGCACCTTATTATCTTGATCTGCAGAACATATTGCGTCATGCCACTCTTCAAGCATCTTGTTATCAAATGCGTTAAGTTTTTCTGGCCTATTTAGGGTAATAGTTGCAACCCCTTCTTCAACTTCATACATAATATGTTCGTATTGCATTTTTACGCTCCCTAAAAATCATATGAAAACAAAACTCTAATGAGAACCCTAAATACAAGATACAGGGATATCAGTAAACTTAATATATGGGCGCAAAAACACTCTCTCCTACGCTAAAAAATCAAATAAGCACAATGCCGGAAAAACCAGGTGTCTACTTAATGCGTAACACCAAGGGAGAAGTAATCTACATCGGAAAAGCCACAAACTTAAAATCCAGAGTTCGCTCGTATTTTGGATCGTCACGCAGTATGGAACCGAAAACAAGAATATTAAGAGAGCATATTAAAGATGTCGAGTACATCATCTGTGCCAATCCTGGAGAGGCACTAATATTAGAAGCGACCCTTATTAAAAGACATCAACCATTTTTTAACATTCGATTAAAAGATGACAAACGTTACCCATACCTGAAAATAGACATACAGAATGACTGGCCACGAGTATATATAACAAGACGCATCGAAAAAGATGGGGCAAGATATTTCGGACCATACGCAAATGCAGGTTCCATACGTTCGACATTAGATTTATTGAAAAAACTTTTTCCTTATCGTTCTTGCACTAAACCTATAACTGGAAACGATCCACGCCCTTGTCTTGATTACTACATCAAACGATGTATAGCACCATGCACTTCCTATTGCTCAAAAGAAGAATATGCAGAAGTGATACAACAAATAATTATGTTTCTTGAAGGAAAATCAGAAACGGTCCTTGCTCGATTAACCGAACAGATGCAATTGGCATCTGCGTCGATGGACTATGAACGGGCCGCCATGCTACGTGATCAATCAAGGGCTCTCGAAAATACAATGGAACGCCAGATGCTAGCAACTACAAAAAAAGAGGATATCGATATATTTGGTATTTCTCGTGACCAAGAACATGCTTGCGTCCAAGTTTTTTTTATTAGAGGAACCTCTATGATTGGAAGGGATCATTTTGTTTTAGAAGGGACAGCTAACGAAAAAGATGGCGTGATACTAGAAAGCTTCTTACAGCAATACTACGAAAGTGCGCAATCTATTCCCAAATTGATTATTGTTCCTTTTCTACCTGATGGCTTAAATGACTTAGAGCAGATTCTAAGTTTAAAAAGAAATGCTCACGTAACCATACGGACTGCTCAGCGTGGTGAAAAACGAAAGCTTTCCGAAATGGCTTCGGAAAATGCTCATGAAACACTTGCATCCCTGAAACAACAATGGTTAACAGATAAGACCAAATTGGAAATAGCGCTCCAAGAGATACAAGAAGAATTAGCTCTTACCACAAAACCGAACCGTATAGAGTGCTATGACAATTCAAATCTACAAGGCACACATGCAGTTTCAAGTATGGTCGTATTTGAAGATGGTAATGCAAACAAAAAACAGTATCGGAAATTTAAAATTAAAACTGTTCAGGGAGCAGATGATTTCGCAACAATGCAAGAAGTACTACGTCGACGCTTTAAGAAAGCAGCGGAACAGATTGCGATTACAACTCAACAAGCATCGAAAAGTCACAATACTTTATCTACTCATGCCAATTGGGATCTCCCAGATTTAGTAATTGTTGATGGTGGCAAGGGACAATTAAATGCAGCTGTAAAGATAATGCGAGAGCTAGGGGTCTACCACATACCAGTAGTAGGCTTAGCGAAACGTAAGGAGGAAATTTTCGTGCCAGGAGAAGACAAGGCGATACTGCTAAATGAAAACTCTGAAGCACTTTACCTAATCCAACGTATTCGCGATGAAGCACACCGTTTTGCTATCACTTACCACCGCAAATTACGAAATCATGCTGCACGAGGAAGTGCCCTTGATGCAGTTCCTGGGATAGGTCCTAAGCGTAAACGAACACTTCTGCGCAAATTTGGCTCATTAAAAGCTTTGCGTGAAGCAGAGATTGATGAAATTGCTTCAACTGTAGGATTCACTCGTAGTCTTGCAAGGAATATTAAGGACAATATCTAATGACCAATATCGTTGCCGTAGATAATGGTGGTACTTTTACTAATTTTGTAGAAATCAAAAATGAAAGTGTCGAAACATGGAAAATACTTTCCGCGCCTGAACAACCTGCTCAAGTCGTTCTTACAGAAATTCCCACAACATGCAGTTTCAGCTGGAAACGTAGGCACTTCACAACGGATTACTGATGCAATTTTAAGATCACTAGCCCAAGAATACCAGGAAAAAATGGTGCCCAAACCCACATGGCAAATACATTAAATACACCAACAGAAGCGCTCGAAATAGATTTCCAGTACGTGTCAGAAACTTTTCTATACGTAAGCAAAGCGGTGACCTAGGAGCACAACCAGGCGGTAATGGATTAATACGAGAAATGAATTTTTAACAAACTTAGATGCCACTATAGTAGGAGATCGTCGGAAAAAGGTGTCCTTAGTCTCAACAGCGGGGAAGATGGATTGCCTGCTCGTGATACTCATATCAACATAGAGGGACAGGAGCATATTTTAGAAGGCGTCCTATTCAAATTAATATTAAGAAGTGTGAACGTATACGTATAGAGACTCCAGGAGATGGTGGATGGAGCCCAATTAACGAAGAGATAATCGACTAAGTTTAAGTTTTGTCCTATCTTTTTAATATGTCAGATAAAGTAGAAGAAGAAATTGAAGAAATACTTTCGAAGTTCAGCGATTTTTCTGGAGAAACCAAAAAGTCCAAAACCGTGCAACCTAAAATAATTCCATTTACCAATAAGCCTAATGTATCTGGATATTGGCAAAGGCTAAGAACCCAACAGCAAATTGAAAAGATTCCATTAATTTCCATACTGAAGTTAACACCTACAAAATTTTTCCTCTTAGGAGCAATTATCACACTCGCGGGCTTTTTGTTAAGACCAGCTTGGAGCGGCTTCCTTTGGATATCATTCTCAGGTATTTTACTTTTCCTGATTGGATTTCTCTGGAGTCTGGGCCAGACGAGAAAAAATTATAGAACTACTACTTTTGCTAAAAACAAATCAGAAGGTGGTTATTGGCGCGGTCGATATATCGAATATGGCGAGGACAAGCAAAACTTCCAAGCTAAAATTAAAAAAACATTCCGCAAGTAACTTCTTAATTTCATTAGTGAAAAAATGTGCAAACTATTTCAGCATTCCTTAAAAATAATTTTCCTTATAGCAAGCTTTTCAATCTTGCTAACTTTCTCGTGTCGAGGTACAGATATACACGTAGCAAAACAAACACGAAATATAACTGATCCTCGAACTGCGCCTACCGCGACCCTTAACAATAGTATGAAAATGTACCTTATATCTGATGGAAGCGAGATTTCACAAATTGAACTCGCAGCATCAAGGGAAGTAATCGGTGAAATCACCTACATGATTCAAGCAACTGATACTTGCACTGTTATTGCAAAGGAATTCGCAATAACAGTTGAGGACATTTTCAAATACAACCCTAAACTAAAAAAAGACTGTACAAAATTAACTAAAGGAGAACTACTTAATCTTCCTTTATCAGAAAAAAAACAGGTGTCCCCTGCAACTTCTAAGGAGCAAACCCACGTCGTTCAAGCTGGTAATACTTGCGCAGGAATTGCAAGAACTTATCAAGTTACCTTAAATACACTACTAGCAAAAAATGATTTAACAGAAAAAGATTGTGAAAAGTTGCAAATCGGTACTAGTTTGGCTATCCCTTAGTTTGTTTTTGATGACAACTCCCTTATCACTTCGGCAATATGCTCACCAAGTTTTGGGGGAGGCAATTTGAGACTCCATGACGCCGCTGGAGAAATCTCCCACAACAACATCAGATTCAGTAATAAGCTGGAAGAAAATCGAACCTTCTGGATGCCAAATATTAAGAAGCATGCTGCATTTATTACGATTTATATAATTCAAAAACTGAATTGTTAAGAGTTGGCGTAGCCCCATCCTAATTGGATCAATCGCCTGTTCAATTCTTATAACATCTGCACTAAAACCACCAAAAATATGTGTACAGATTGGTCCTGCAATGATCCAAGTCAAATCTAAAACACGTATGTATACCCTCTAAAGGAAGTCGCGCTACCATAGATTGATTGTAACGGCCTTCAACAATTTTATCGTCTAAGACGTAAAATAAGCAGACGGCTGTAAAGAAAAATCAATTACAAAGTGGAGGCTAACTATGGCTATTCGAAAATCAAACGCATCATGGAAGGGAACGCTGAAAAACGGACATGGTGAAATGAGTATTGGTTCGGGAACTTATAAAGGTCCATACACATTTGCCAGTCGATTCGAAGAAGAAGAGGGTACTAACCCTGAAGAATTAATTGGTGCAGCACATGCGGGTTGCTTTTCAATGTTTTTGTCAGCATTAATCTCAAATAATGAGATTGCCCCCGACAGTATTGAAACAACTGCAACAGTACACTTAGGGGATGGCCCAGCAATCACAAAAATTGAGCTTACTTGTAATGCAAATGTACCAGGAATAGATGAGGAAACCTTCCAAGAGCTCGTTACACAAGCCAAGGAAAATTGCCCTGTTTCTAAAGCCTTGGCTGGTGTCCCTGAAATCATAGTAGTTGCAACACTACAGAACTAAAAAAAGCCCTCATTAAAGGGCTTTTTTAGTTCTACTTGAGTGGGATTAATCGTCAAAGATAATCACACTACGATTTACCTCTCCATTTTTTAATGCAGCAAAAGCTTCGTTTATACCGTCGAGTTGATAACGACGTGAAATAAGTTCATCAATTTTTAAACGCTTCTGACGATAAAGTTCCATCAACCAAGGCATATCATGAGTCTGTCGCGTAGAGCCATAAAATGACCCAATCATGCCCTTTTCACCGAGAAAAGCGACACCGGGAAGCGTAACCGTAGAAGCAGCTGGCAACATACCAACTATTACAGCTCTTCCTCCACGTTTGATCATTTCAAAACATTGCTCAGCAGTAGTCGTTAAACCAATTGCTTCGAATGCATAATCTACTCCACCAGGAATTAATTCTTGCACAGCTTCAACAGGATCTCCCGTTGAAGCATCTATCACATCTGTGGCACCAAATTCACGAGCTGAAGCAAGCTTGTTTTCAAGCATATCCACAGCGATGACGCGTGATGCTCCAGAAGCAATGGCACCCTGGATTACATTCAAACCAACACCGCCACAACCAACGACGGCAACAGTAGCACCCACCTCAATACGAGCGGTATTCGAAACAGCACCGACTCCAGTCATAACACTACATCCTACTAGTGCAGCAACCTCCATAGAAACATCATCGGGAACAGGAACACACGCAGTCGCACTTATTAGTTGATACTCAGCGAAAGCAGACATTCCCGCAAATTGCGTAACATTTTCCCCACCCATCGATAACCTATCATGACGCGCCTGGCCACCTGTACATAAATAAGGCTTACCCTGGACACAATTATCACAGGTCGAGCAGGATGCAACAAATGCAACAACAACTCTATCGCCTTCGATTACATTTGTAACACCATCACCAACCTTTACAACACTACCTGCTGATTCATGTCCTAAGACAACAGGAAATCTACTAGGATATAAACCTTCAATAAAATGAAGATCTGAATGACAGACACCGGTCGCACTAGTTTTTACAAGTACCTCACCTGCTTGAGGCTCATCAATATCTATATCTTCGATCAAAAGTGGCTGATCAACACCATGTAATACCGCAGCTTTCACGGAAACCTCTCATTTGAAAAAATATTTAAAGATGATTCGATAATACGCTAACTAAGATACGCATTGAACTTTTTTCCTATAAATCCATTTTCCATAGCTACATAATGGTTCAATGGTATGAAACGGCAGTAGACTAAACGCATTGTGGCCATTGAACGTTTACAAAAGATTCTATCTAACGCAGGTGTCGCATCTCGACGAGATGCAGAAAAAATGATTGTCAATAGCAGAGTTGCTGTGAATGGGAAAACTGAAAATATTTTGGGAGCACGTGCTAACCCGGAAATAGATGAGATCACTGTAGACGATATACCAATTAGCTTTCAAAAATATATATATATAGCTCTACACAAACCTCGTGGAATTTTAACTTCTGCACGAGATGACCGAGGTAGAAAAACAGTAATAGATCTTGTGAACACAAAAAATGTACAAATACATCCTGTAGGAAGACTTGATCTTGAATCAGAAGGCCTTCTTTTGCTCACAAATGATGGCAAACTAACCAATCTGTTAACACATCCCAAAAACAGAGTCGAGAAGGAATACCTTGTCGAACTCGACCAACCACTAGGGAAGGCCAATCGGTTACGCTTGATTCGTGGAATTTACGATAGTGGCGATCTGCTTAAAGCACGTACTGTGAGAGAAGTGATGGACTTAGAAGTAACTGTATCTGAAAGATATCGATGGGTTTTGATAACGTTACAGGAAGGGAAAAATCGTGAAATCCGCCGCATGATGGAATCTATGCATAAGAAAATTCAAACTTTGAGAAGAATACGCATAGGTGCCCTTAATCTTGGCACGCTAAAACTAGGTGAATATCGTACTTTAGAATCAAATGAAGTAGCCAACCTTTACAATTCTGCCAAAGGACTATTAAAAAACACACATGAGTAAAAGAATCTCCGCCAGCAATTTTTCCCCAATTGCGATCGATGGCCCAGCCGCTTCAGGTAAAACAACTCTAGGCCGATCCCTATCTCAAATCCTCGAAATTCCATTTCTAGATACTGGTTTGATGTATCGAGCAATCACCCTTTTAGCAATCCGTGAAAAAATCCCACCTACTGAAACAAATGCTTGCACGAACTTAACCAAAACAATAGGTATTGGAATCACAAATGATAAATGGGCACGAATAACAATTGGTAATGACGATGTAACCAAACTTTTGCATAGTCCTGAAATCGAAACTCTTGTAAGTCAATATAGCTCAATAGAAAATGTTCGTAAATATATGGTAGACCTTCAAAGAGAGTTTTCAGATACGACCCCTGCGATTCTTGCTGGTCGTGATATTGGCACAGTCGTTCTTCCAGATGCACCAATAAAATTTTTTTTAGACGCATCTGAAAAAATACGTGCTACCCGAAGGGAAACACAAAATTCCTTGAATACAGATATATCCTCAAGCAAAAACATACAGGCAACCATCAATGAACGGGACAACGTAGATAGATCACGTACTATAAGTCCCTTACGACGCGCAACAGATGCACTAATTCTAGAAACTGGTATACATACAATAGAAGAAATGGTAACCCTAGCTACTCAGCATATTGACAATCACTCAGTCTAATGTTTCTTAAAGTATTAAGCCTTGTTCACCTTCCGTTACTTAGATATTCTCCTCGCTTCCATTGGCTTTTTTTACAATTTGGTCGACTGATAGTCTTTTTATTTGCCCAATTAGAAATCAAGGGATTGGCACAACTCCCAAAGTCAGGACCCCGGATCGTAGTTTCTAACCATCAAAACAATCTCGATGTTGTTGTTCTTGCAATTGCTCTTCCTTTAAGAATGCGTTACATGGCAAAAAGTGAACTTTTTCTAATACCCTTTTGGAGACAGATTATGGCATGGTTTGGTGCTTTTCCCATTGAACGTGGAAGGGGAGATGTTAATGCTATGAAGCATGCCGAAAAACTCCTTGTAGAAGATAATGTCTTAGTTATGTTTCCGGAAGGAACACGGAGCCGTACTGGAAGAATTGGAAAGTTTCACCGTGGTACTGCAGTTTTAGCTCTACGTTCTGGTGCAACTATTATTCCTTGTGGGGTTTCCCTCACAGAAAAAGTTAAAACACCTTTCCATTTGGTTACAAGGCCACCTCTATCACTTAATATCGGTGAACCTATACACATAAAGCAAACAAATCCTGTTAACAAAAATGTTATAGCACTGACCGAAGAAATTCAGAAGGCTATCGAATCCTTATTGCCTGAAACATACCGACGTAAAATAAGCAATCAGAGTAATAACAAGCAATGAAATCTAGTATTCTAATGGCTGGTGGTCTTTCATCTCGTATGGGTGAACCTAAAGCAATGCTAAGTTGGCATGGACAATCATTAATTCAATACCAAATAAGTCAACTCAAAGCAGGTGGTTCTGAGGAGATTATTGTTGTTCTTGGATATCGTTCTGATGAAATACGTAGACATTTGCACGGAACAGGTGCTCGGATAATATCAAATCCACTCTACTACACAGGTCGTGCTAGTACTCTACGCATTGGTGCTAAAGCCGTTAGTTCTACTGCAAATGCAATTATGGTTTTAAATGTAGACCAACCACGGAACGCACAACTCATACGAGCATTATATGAAGCGCAGCTAGCCAACAATACAGGTGCAACTCGGCCAGTTTACAAAACCCAACGAGGCCACCCAATAGTAATAGCTGGGAAATTACGTCATCTTTTGATATCAGCTAATGATACAAAATTGGGGTTAAAAGGAGTTCTCAAGCAAATTCCAGAAATTGGCGAAGTAGCAACTGATGATTCATGTTTAAGCGACTTAAACACACCTGCACAATATCAAAAAGCTTTAGAGAAACATATCAAATCCTGATGGTTATGCGAATTGAAAATCCCAATGGTTATAAGTGCGTTATTTTTGACTTAGACGAAACAATTATCGACAATCGGATTGCTTGGTGTCATACACTCACAGAATCAATTCTAAGCGTAATTGGCCAAAGAATTGATCCGAAACCACTCTTGGCAGAATACCGTACACGTTACTGGGAAGATGTTATTTCCTTATTCGTTGACAACCAAGTTATGCAAAAAAAATGTTTAAATCTTTGTCATGAAATGGAGCGTCGTAGCAGTTTAAAGCACTTATTGGTATTCGAAGGTATAGGAATGACATTAGACAAAATTAGAGATCTAGCAGATATCGGAGTTATTTCCCGATGGTCACATCCTGAAGCGACTAAAAGAATCCAATCAACCGGATTAGATCGCTTTTTCACTGGAACTGTAGGTACATTAGAAAAGGAAACTTGGGATGCAGGCCAACGATTTAGTGAATGTTGTAATTTTCTTGGATATAAACAATCAGACAGCTTATATATTGGCGCAGAACAATTTGATCTTGACAGTGTAATTTTGCACGGTGGTACTGCATTAAGTGCAGGATGGGCTGGCCATAACGGTTCGCTACGCACTTCAGGTTCCTTAACAGCACTGGTGCAAGCAGGCCCACGCCATTAATGTGTAAAGTGTAAAACACTAAAAGTTATATGAGGAGTACTACGTGATAACAAAAGTTGGCATCAATGGATTCGGACGAATTGGAAGACAAGTGATGAAAACCATCACAGAAAGACATGCGGACACACTACAAGTAGTGGCTGTCAATGATTTAGTAGATAACGAAACAAGTGCAAATTTACTTAAATATGACAGTAACTACGGCCGATGGCAGGGGGAAATTCGAGCAGCAGAAGACGGTATAGAAATTAACAATCGACTAGTCAAAGTCTTTGCTGAACGCGAACCTGAGAATATACCATGGGACTCCGTCGGAGCTGAAATAGTTATCGAATCAACTGGTTTCTTTACCGATGCACACAAAGCCGTAGCACATAAGAAAAATAGCGTTAAAAAAGTAGTTATTAGTGCGCCTGCAAAAAATGAGGATATCACCATAGTACTCGGTGTAAATGATCAGCTATATAAACCACAAGAACATAGCGTAATTTCTAATGCGAGTTGCACTACAAATGGACTCGCCCCAGTTGTTAAGGTACTTGTAGACAATTTTGGATTCATTAAAGGACAAATGACTACAGTTCATTCTTATACGAGTTCGCAAAAAATTCTAGATCAAGCTGGTAGTGGAGACCCACGTGAAATGCGATCAGCGGGAATGAACATTGTACCAACCTCTACAGGTGCAGCTAGAGCATTGCGCCTAGTCATACCAGAAGTTGAAGGGAAATTAGATGGACTTGCATATCGAGTACCGACACCGACAGTCTCAATCGTTGAAATAGTAGCCCTTATAGAGCGTGAAACGAATGCTGAGGAAGTGAATACAACTATTGAACAAATCGCTAAAACAGATATGCGTGGCATTCTCGGTATCACACATGATCCAGTCGTATCAATGGATATGAAATCAGATGAGCGATCTAGTATCGTAGATGGACGCTCCACTAATGTTGTAGGTGGCGATATGGTTAAGATCGCAGCATGGTACGACAATGAGTGGGGTTATGCCTGTCGCTTATCGGACTTATGTGCCCTATTAGCCGAGCGAGGGATGAACTAAAGACACAATATGAGATTAGAACGTCTTGAAAGAAGAGTATGTTCGATACACTAACAAATAACTTACAGGCTGCATTTCAGCGATTTGGCAATCACGGAGCAGTAACCGAAAAAGATTTAGACACTGTTCTTCGTGATGTTAGGCTTGCGTTGCTCGAAGCCGATGTAAATTTTCGTGTAGTTAAGGATTTTACGAATCGTATACGTGAAAAAACAACTGGCACCAATATTCTCAAAAGCCTTACAGCAACCCAACAAATCCTAGATATTGTAAACCAAGAGATGGTAACTATATTAGGTACAGAAGCAAGTGAACTGAACAGAGCGCCACAGGCTCCTACCATCATCTTAATGGCAGGGCTACAAGGTTCAGGGAAAACAACGACTACAGTAAAATTGGCAAGCTACTTAAAAGGTCAAGGACAAAAACCTTTAGTAGTTGCTTGTGATGTATATCGTCCAGCTGCAAGAGAGCAACTGGTAACTTTAGCGAAACAAGTAGATCTTCCTTGCTACACAGAAGATAGCAACCAACAACCAATCGAAATTTCCCTAAATTCAGTAGAACATGCTCGAAAAATAAAAGCCACTCACGTCATTATTGATACTGCCGGACGATTACATATCGATACTGCACTTATGCATGAAATAAAAGAAATATTTTCTAAAGTCAAACCTCATGAAGTTCTTTTTATTGCTGACTCGATGTCTGGACAAGATGCAGTTAATGCAGCGAAGGAATTTCATGCACATACAAACATTACCGGTGTAGTGCTCACTAAAGTTGATGGCGACGCACGAGGAGGGGCAGCCTTAAGTATTCGAGAGGTCTTGGGTATACCAATAAAGTTTGTAGGAACAGGTGAAACACCAAATGCCCTTGAAATCTTCCATCCGGAGAGAATTGCTAGCCGTATTCTAGGAATGGGAGATATGTTGAGTTTGATAGAAAAAGCCAAGTCTTCAGCATCAAAAATTAGCCCTGAGAAAATAAGTGAGAAACTGAAACAGGGTACTTTTGATCTGCAAGATTTTATTGAACAGCTAAAACAAGTCAAACAAATGGGATCACTTAATCAAATAGTCCAAATGCTGCCAGGATTCAAAGGAATGAAAGCAAATCTATCCAACAGTGATTTAACTGAATCATACTTTGACCATGCAGAAGCAATAGTCCTTTCAATGACACCACGTGAACGACAACATCCAGAACTAATAGATGGCAAACGTCGCAAACGGATAGCTCAAGGGGCAGGGCAAACTCCGGCTGAAGTTAATCGCCTACTCAAACAATTCTTCGATGCACGAAAAATTGCACGCCAAGTAATGCGAGGACGTATGCCTTCATTTGGAAATTTTAGATAATAGACTGCGCACATAAGAAACTATTAAGCTAGCATCAGGTAGATATCTATAAATAGTGAGGACCCATGCTTCGTATTCGTTTAAGACGAAGTGGTAAAAAAGGACAAAACTTTTACCGCGTAGTAGTAGCAGATCAACGTTCCCCCCGAGATGGTGCCTTTCTCGAAATTCTTGGATCCTACAACCCCCATACTAATCCACCAACTAGCACAATAAATAGAGATAGTATTAACAATTGGATCAAAAAAGGCGCACAACCCTCAGAAGCAGTTTCCAAGATTTTAAAAAGACTGGATGCTGGTGGAATTGTTCCAGAAACTATTTCAGAAACAACGCCTGTAGAAGAGAACATAACTGAAAAGGCCGATTCTCCTAAAAAAGAGTTAGTCGAAAACACGGAGATAGCATCATAATGAGCTCGAAAATGTCAGAAATAGTTGAGTATGTAGCTAAAGCCTTGGTAGATGAGCCAGATGAGGTGAAAGTTGCTGAACAAGAAGGTAGTGACCGAATCATTATTCGCCTTGATGTTGCCGACAATGATATGGGTCGGGTAATTGGACGGAATGGAAGAATTGCGTCTGCAATCCGCTCTCTTCTTAAAGTAGCCGCTATCAAAGAAGATGCCCGCGTCGGCTTAGAGATTGGTGATTAGCCATACTAAAGAACCACGAAAAGGCTTTGCCGCTGTTGGTCTAGTACTAGGTCCACATGGAAAAGATGGATCACTACGTGTTAAGCCATTTAATCCCTCTACTAAATATTTACAAACTGGTCAATCAGTTCACCTGGTAAGTAAAGCTGTTCAGATTCAAACAATGAGAGAATCTCGTGGAATTTTTGTAATTACTGTTTCTGGAACAAATACAAGAGAAAAAGCAGTCCAATTAAAGGGATTCCTCCTCGAAGTAGCCGAATCTAGGTTGGAGCGAGACCACAACTCTTGGTTTGTACACGAAATTGAAGGCTTAGAAGTGTTCGGGGAAAACAATCAATTCATTGGAAAAATTGAAGAAGTGTTACAACCTGGAGCAAACGATGTCTATAGGATTAAAAATGGGGACAGGGAAATACTGATACCAGCCACAAAAGAAGTGATTGAAGAAATCAACCTAGATTCAGGGATAGTACGAATACGCTTAAAAAATTATCCAATTACATTACCTCCTAGCTATTGAAAGCCTTCCTAACTTTCCTTACACTAAACCCCTGAAGTTAGACATCCCGCTTCTCGCTTCGAGGTTTATTTCGAAAGGGAACGGAAATGGCAAACGTGGAAACAATCAGTACAGAATGCACACATCATTGGCAACTCGCACCCCCCAGTGGTGAGTTAACCACTGGCACATGTAAAAAATGCGGCACAGAAAAGCAATTCACAGGTGAGACAAGTTATAGAATAGGTCGGGGGAGCAAACGAGAAGAGTAACTTTCCCATTTTCATTGGACAGTAGCTCTTCCTATAATTATCTAAACGGGGACATAGCTCAGTTGGGAGAGCGCAGCGTTCGCAATGCTGAGGTCGGGGGTTCAAATCCCCCTGTCTCCACAAACTATAAAATAAAATCGCTTATCATAGAAACGTGTACTAATTTTATAAATTTTAAGAGGTGGAGCTATGCCTAAAATAGCAGATGAACATTTGGAAGCACTGCAAAAGCGAAAAGCCGAAGCACTTGCCGGTGGCGGCGAAAAACGCATAGCCGCACAACATGAAAGAGGAAAACTTACTGCTCGTGAACGTATCAAACTACTCCTAGATGAAGGAACCTTTGAAGAACTCGACCCACTTGTTAAGCCAAGAAATGCAGAAAAAGGACCCGAAGCCGTAGTGACCGGTTGGGGACATGTAGATGGCCGTCCAATTTACATCTTCTCTTATGACTTTACTGTTTTAGGAGGATCTTTAAGCGAAGCAGTAGCAGAAAAAATCCTTAAAGTTATGGACTTGGCCCTAATGACGGGATCACCAATTGTTGGAATACAAGATTCTGGCGGAGCACGAATTCAAGATGGCCCAGAAAGCCTCCGTGGATTTGGGGAAATGTTTGCAATGAACACATTAGCTAGCGGTGTTATACCTCAAATTAGCGTAATTATGGGTCCATGCGCAGGCGGCGCAGTCTATAGCCCTGCTATTACAGACTTCATCTTTATGACTGAGGGTATTGGACAAATGTATATTACGGGTCCTGATGTAATTCGCTCTGTTACAGGAGAAGAAATTACACATGAAGATCTAGGTGGAGCAGATGCACATGCGAGACGCTCAGGAGTAGCTCATTTCGCCATTGATGGGGAACACGAAACATTAGATGAAGTACGTCGTTTACTATCATTCCTCCCATCCAATAATGCAGAAGATGCCCCATTGATAGCAGGATTAGAACCTAGTAAAACTGAAACTGAAGAAATTTCAAATGTGATCCCAGACGAACCAAATCGTCCATATGACGTACGGGAAATTGTGTATCGCCTTGTCGATAATGGTGATTTCATGGAAGTCCATGAAAACTATGCAAAAAACATCGTAGTAGGTTTCGCTAGAATCGATGGATCATCTGTAGGCTTTGTTTGTAATCAACCAATGGAACTTGCGGGAGTCCTTGATACAGAGGGTAGCCGCAAAGCCGCAAGATTCGTCCGCTTCTGTGATTGTTTCAATATTCCTTTAATAACACTAGTTGATATTCCGGGATATTTACCAGGTAGTGCGCAAGAACACAATGGAATAATTACCCATGGGGCAAAATTACTTTTTGCTTATAGTGAAGCAACAGTTCCAAAGATAGCAATCGTTTTAAGAAAAGCCTATGGAGGCGCTTATTTAGTTATGTCTAGCAAGCACCTACGTGGAGACATGAATTTTGCTTGGCCTGGCGCAGAATTAGCTGTTATGGGACCAGATCAAGCAATTGCTATTATCAATCGTCGTGATTTAGCTGAAGCTCAAAATCCAGACGAAAAACGTAAGGAACTCGCAACAGAATATCGGAAAAAATTTGGAAATCCATATATACCAGCTGGACGAGGATTCCTTGATGATGTGATTGACCCCCGAGAAACACGACAGAAAATTGTACGAGCACTAGAAATGTTACAGAACAAAGCCGATCGGAATCCGCCTAAAAAGCATGGGAATATACCCCTCTAACTCCAAAAGGATTGCAGTACTTATTTTCGGGTGCGTAATAAAAGGTTGGTATAGCATGCATAGGTCATCTTTTTTTATTGCAGAAGGGCTATTGAGCTAATGGGAAAAGTGCATATCACTGAAACAGCTATACGAGATGGGCATCAGTCCTTACTAGCAACACGTATGCGGACAGAAGATATGATCCCAGCTCTAGAGCATATGGATGCAGCAGGCTATCACAGTATTGAGTGCTGGGGTGGAGCAACTTTTGATACAGCAATGCGTTTCCTTAAAGAAGATCCTTGGGTTCGACTAAGAGAGATAAAAGGTAGGCTTAAAAAAACACCTACTCAAATGCTGCTTCGTGGACAAAATGCAGTTGGTTATCGGCATTACTCTGATGATGTGATTTATGAATTCTGCGGGCGGGCAGTAGAAAATGGGATGGATATTTTTCGCATTTTCGATGCTTTGAATGACACTCGTAACCTAGAAACTGCTTTTGATGCTGTGAAAAAAGCTGGCGGACATATACAAGGCACGATCTGCTATACAACTAGCCCAGTTCATACTGTTGAAAGCTTTGGTGCACTTGCTGATACGCTAGTTGAAATGGGAGCAGATTCCCTTTGCTTAAAAGACATGGCCGGTTTATTAAGCCCTCGAACTGCAGAACAATTGACTAAACGAATAAAAGATTCGTACCCAAATATTCCTCTTCAATTACATTGCCATGATACATCTGGCTATTCAGAAATGACCTACTTAATGGCCGTAAAAGCTGGAGCGGATGTAATTGACTGCGCAATAAGCTCATTAGCAGGAGGAACTTCACAACCTGCGACGGAAACACTTGTCGCTGCATTATCCGAAGACCCTGAATTGTCAACAGGAATCGAACTAGAACACTTGGCAATAACAGCAGATTACTTCAAAAAAATTCGCAAACGCTACTGGAAATACGAAAGCCACTTACTTGGTATAGATACTGGTGTTTTAACACATCAAGTCCCTGGTGGGATGATCTCAAATCTAGTTGGCCAATTACGAGCACAAGGCGCAGAGAACCGTTTGCAAGAAGTTTTAAATGAGAATGCAAAAGTAAGAGCAGATCTAGGATACCCACCGCTAGTAACACCAAGTTCACAAATAGTGGGCACACAAGCAGTGTTGAATGTTCTAACTGGAAAAAGATACGGTAATGTCACGCGTGAAACAAAAAATTTAGCTGCTGGAATGTATGGAAAAACAGCAACCCCCATCAAAAAGAAAATTCTTGAACAAATCCTTAGCGATGAAATCCCCATCACACACCGACCAGCCGATGATCTTAAACCAGAAATGGAAAAGGCTACTCAGGAAATTGGAGATCTAGCTGAAAGTCCCGAGGATGTTTTAAGTTACGTGATGTTCCCAGGACCAGCCAAAGAATTTATGCAATGGCGTCGCGAAGGCGGCGGCCCTGAACGGGAACTTGTAGCAGCTATAATTGCAGCACTAACTGAACAAGAACGGAAACCAATAGATAGAATCACTACACGCGCAACAGAAACAACTACTCAAGAAAATCAGTGGCGCTCATTCGGACGAATGCGTCAAATGAGATAAAAATGACAAAATTTTCTATCGGCTCAAGGGATTATGATGTTGAATTTAATAATGACACTGTAATAGTGGACGGTTACGAGTTTACCGTACACATAGAAAGTGGGAAGGAGTATGTAACAGTCTCAGTAGATGATATCAATTACCGAATAACACTACCAACAGAGGATGAACGTGCATCAGGCATGACTGTCGAAGTCGATCATCGACCTTTCGTTATCCACTATGAACCAGGATTATCCAAAACTAAGAACACTCCTCCTAAAAATACACAAGCACCAAAAAAACAGAGCAAAACTCCCAAAACTTCTGAGCCAGGTGCCATTATTTCCGATCTTGCGGGAAAAATTCTTCAAGTAAACTTTGCTGAAGGTGATAAAGTCGAAGCCGGCGAAATAGTATTACTGCTTGAGGCAATGAAAATGGAAAATGAAATTAAAGCCCCCGCTTCAGGTACAATAAAGTCTCTCCCTGTAAAAGAAGGCCTACAAGTAGCCGAGGGGGATACACTTGCTATTATTGAGTGAGGAATAAGCTATGCCAGTTGAATACCTTCGTAATCAACGCCATCAAAAAATAGTTACTGGAATTGCAAACGACCGTTTGAATTACCCTGACGAAAAAAATCCCACGCTTGAAACTTTCACTAATGCAACAACCCCACGTATGGCAGCTGGAGAAATCGATGGCAATCCAGTATATCCAGATATAGTAGTCGTCCGTCGGCCAGGCAATTGGCTTCAAATAATCGCACAGGTCGAGACATTAGATTCCATAACGAAAGAACAAGCACTAAATATTTGGAAACCTTATTCATTAATGGGAGATCTACTGCTGTACGTACCTACCGGATCCGTACAAAGCACGAAAAGTCTTTGCAAACAATTTGATATTCAGATAAAAGGCCTTCGCACCTGGCGCTATCGTCCGGTTTGGGGCTTAACCATAGTAAATATTTAACAGAAACAGCATGAACATCTTTTTCGACGTAGACCATACACTTCTGCATAACACAAAGGATTGCAGTGCCTTACGCCCTGGGGCTCATAACTCGATGCGCATGCTTAGTGAAGCAGGTAATCAAATCCATGTGTGGTCTGCAGGTGGGAAAGTGTATTGCCAGCGTATTGTTGAGCAACACGGCCTTTCAAATTGGGTCATAGACTGTCATGACAAAAGCCCAAGAGTCGAACCAAGTCCTGACATAATTATTGATGACGACCAATATTTGGTTGAAAAATATGGCGGGTTTAGTGTTTCCCAGTATAAAAAAATCGATGAGCATGATAGGGAATTGGTAGAAATCGCGAAGAAAATTATAACCGGCCACACTAGCTAAGCATCGATTGTGTTACATTATTAGTGTTCACTTTACACTAACTAAATAGGTGAGCAATAGGGATAAAAAAATTATATGGATCCGATATTAGAAATCCAGTCTGTACATGCAGAGACTGGAGAACATAAAATTCTAAATGGTCTTTCACTACAAATTAATCCAGGTGAAATTCATGCAATTATGGGACCAAATGGTTCGGGAAAAAGTACGTTAGCTAACACAATTGCAGGTAACCCTACCTATACTATTAGTTCAGGAGATATTCTTTTTAAGGGGAAATCCTTAATACAGCTGACCCCCGATCAAAGGGCACGATTAGGATTATTTCTCGCATTTCAATACCCAGTCGCTGTTCCAGGTGTCACTGTAGTGAATTTTTTAAGGCAAGCAGTAAATGCAGTAAGAGGAAAAGATGTTCCAATTAGAGAATTTCGCGAAGAACTATTTCAACACATGGACTCCTTAAGTATGGATCGTGGATTTGCACGAAGATATTTGAATGATGGGTTTAGCGGTGGAGAGAAAAAGCGTACAGAAATGTTACAATTAGCAATGCTTCAACCAAGCCTTGCTGTTCTTGATGAAACAGATTCAGGTCTTGATATCGATGCGTTACGCACGGTTGCAGATGGTGTCAACTCAATTATGAACCCTAAAATGGGCTTACTTCTAATCACACACTACCAACGCCTATTAGACTACATAAAACCACATTTTATACATGTGCTAATGGATGGTAAAATTGTACAAACTGGGGGCCCTGAACTTGCAGAGGAACTAGAACAAAGCGGCTATGATGCCATAGAAGTAAAAAAATAGAAGTAAAAAAAACTAAAAGGTAACTGGTGAATTATGTCAACCAAAAGAGCAACTATTGAAAAAGCTGATTACGAATGGGGCTTTCACGATGAAGAAGAGGCGCTTTTTAAGGCTAACAAAGGTTTAACTCCTGAAATTGTAAAAACAATTTCTAAAATGAAAAATGAGCCTCAGTGGATGCTTGATCTCCGACTGAGCTCACTTGACTTGTTTTTAGAAAAAGAAAATCCCTCTTGGGGTAGTGACCTTCTAGAAACAATAGACTTTGACAATATTCACTATTATGTTCGTGCAACAGACAAAGACGAACAAGACTGGGACGACGTACCAGAATACATACGTGACACATTCGATAAGTTAGGTATTCCAGAAGCAGAGAAAAAATATCTTGCAGGAGTAGGCGCACAGTATGACTCCGAGGTTGTTTACCACAATATTCGTGAAGATCTAGAAAAATTGGGTGTTATCTTTTTAGGTATGGATCAAGGATTGGCGGAATACGAAGATATAGTTAAAGAACACTTTGGACGAATTATTCCACCAGGAGACAATAAATATTCAGCTTTAAATACTGCAGTATGGTCAGGAGGATCGTTTATTTATATACCGAAGGGGGTAAAGGTAGATGTACCTTTACAGGCCTACTTCCGTATAAATACTGAAAACATGGGGCAGTTCGAGCGTACGCTAATTATTGCTGATGAAGGCAGTGAAGTACATTACGTTGAGGGTTGTACAGCACCGACTTATAGCAGCGATTCACTCCATAGTGCCGTAGTTGAAATCATTGTGAAAAAAAATGCACGTGTTCGTTATACAACCATTCAAAACTGGTCTAATAATGTATATAACCTAGTAACCAAAAGAGCTGCAGCTTATGAAAATGCTGTGATGGAATGGGTAGATGGGAACTTAGGATCTAAACTCACTACTAAGTTTCCGAGTGTATTCCTAATGGAACCTGGTGCACATGGAGAAATCCTATCGCTAGCTTTTGCAGGAGCAGGTCAGCATCAAGATGCTGGTGGAAAAATTGTACATATGGCACCACACACCACTTCTTCTGTTGTATCAAAATCGTTAAGCAAGAATGGGGGACGGACAAGCTATCGAGGTTTACTCAAAGTTTATGAAAATTGTAATGATGTACGTGCAAGCGTCCGTTGTGATGCACTCCTTCTAGATGAAGGCTCACGCTCAGATACGTATCCTACTATGGAGGTAGATGCTCCAGATGTTGCAATTGAACATGAAGCCTACGTTTCGAAGTTAAGCGAAGAGCAGCTTTTCTACTTGCAATCTAGGGGATTGACTGAGGATCAAGCTGCCAAAATGATAGTTAACGGTTTTATAGAACCAATAGTTAAAGAATTGCCAATGGAATATGCAGTCGAGTTAAATCGGCTTATAGAGCTTCAAATGGAAGGTGCGATAGGGTAGGCATAGGAGTGGAAACCGGATCACAAATAGAACTACTAGAAAAATCAATCACACCCGAAACAAGCCAGTATTTAGGCTTGGAGGATAGTGATCATCTCGCACTACTTAGAGCTAATGCTCTTCAATTGAGCAGCACTCTTGAAATGCCATCTTCTCAAAAAGAACGACCGTGGAAATACTTCGATATTAGTCAGCTAACTATAGACGATTATCCAATTGTGATGACTGGGAAATTTAAGGAAACTTCATTAGCTAAAAATAAAAAAGCTGCAGGGTTTATTGAATTCATCAACGGAAAAAATGTACAAACTAAGTCTTATCATAAGAGCCTGACCCTATCCACTTCAGCAACAAAACAACTAGGTCAAGCAGTACCTCCGGAAAGTAATCGTTTAACAGCGCTCCACTATGCATACCTACAAGGAATTGCGGTTGTGGAAAGTCACCCAAACGAAAAAATTGATGAGCCAATACATATAGAACACAGATACACAGCTAAACAATTTGCAGCACCACATACAGTTATCATTGCGGGAGCGAACAGCAATATCGAAGTAATCGAACAATTCTTCTCCGAAGATCTTCCCATCTTGGCCACACCAATTGTTGAGATTTTTGCTGGGCCAGGTTCAGCGATTAATTACACCTCAATTCATCGCTGGGGAACTGAAACTCAATCTTTTGGAACTCAGCAAACTATCACAGAAGATAATTCACAAATAAAAAGCTTAAGCTTGGCGGTAAGTGGAAAAGTGGTCAAGCAACACATTGGGGCAACATTAAAAGGTCGTGGCTCTGCTAGTGAGATGTATGGTGCAGGATATGGCTCTGGCATGGGAAAGGGCGTGGAACACATAGACTTTTACACTTTGCAAGATCACATTGCGAAAGATACCTTCAGCGATTTGTTATTTAAATCTGCTCTCGGGGGTAAAAGTAGATCTGTGTACTACGGAATAACACGTATCGGAGAGAATGCTCGTAATGCAAGTGCGAATCAGCAGAACCGAAATTTATTGTTAAGTCCCACTGCTAAAGCTGATAGCGATCCGGTTTTAGAAATTCTAACAAACGATGTACAACGAGTAAGCCATGGAGCAACAGTTGGTCCTGTGGACGATGAACAACTGTTTTATCTACAATCACGAGGATTAACCGTAGCTCAAGCTGTTGACTTATTAATTCAAGGGTTTTTTCTTGAATTACTAGATCGTATTCCTGATGATCAATTACGTCAGGAAATAGAAGCACTAGTCGAGAGTAGTAACAACACTGTACATTAGTAACGATCGACTACTCGTTATATTAGGATGAGGAAAAATGACTGAAACAACTGAAGAAATAACAATCCCAACGAATGAAGAGCTAATGGAAGCCTTGACAGAGGTAAAAGATCCAGAACTCGATCTGAACATCGTAGAACTAGGACTTGTCTATGACATAGCTTATGACAAGGGAGAAGTAATAGTATCAATGACGCTCACGAGCCCTGGGTGTCCAATGGGGCCAATCATCAAGGGTGGTGTTTACGGAAGGCTAATCCGTGTTCCCGGAGTAAGTGATGTCGATGTCCAAATCGTATGGACACCTCCTTGGAACCCAAAAGAAATGGCAAGTGAAGATGTCCAGATGGCACTAGGTATCTGGTAGGAGTACGATTGCGTCGCCTTTTAGCAAGTAAACCAAATAAGTAAGCATGTCTAAAAATAATAAACAGCTCGTTAAACAGCTTCAAAAGATAGTAGGCGCCGAAAACGTACTTTACAAAACTGAAGACCTCATACCTTATGAGATGGATGGTACGGTAGAAAGACATCTTCCAGACTTCGTTGTTTTCCCTAGCTGCACTCAAGAAATTGTTGAAATTGTTGAGCTAAGTAAAAAATTTATGATCCCTATAACCCCGCGTGGAGCTGGGACAGGATTAAGTGGAGGGGCAATACCAATACATGGAGGAATTGTAATTGTTACGGCACGGATGCGAAAGATTATTGAAATTGATCCTATAAACCGTATCGCAATAGTCGAGCCTGGAGTTCCTAATATTAATCTCACAACGGCAGCAGCTAGTGATGGTTTGTTCTATGCACCAGATCCAAGCTCGCAGAAGGCTTGCACCATTGGTGGAAATATTGCTGAAAATGCAGGAGGTCCACATTGCCTAGCGTTAGGAGTAACTACAAATCATGTTTTAGGCATGGAAATTGTAACAGCAGATGGTGAGCCAATGTGGATTGGTGGAAAAACACCAGAATCTGTAGGTTATGATGTTCGCGGTCTATTTATTGGTTCTGAAGGAACTTTAGGTATTGCAACAAAAATTGTTGTCCGACTTTTACCTATTCCGGCAACCATTACTACTATGCTAGCTATTTTCAACAATATCGAGGACGCCTGTCATGCAGTTTCGTCAATAATTGAAAGTGGTTTAATTCCAGCAGCATTGGAATTGATCGATAAGGTCACCCTACAGGCTGCAGAAGCAGGCCTAAATTGTGGTTATCCCTCAGATGCTGAAGCTGTCTTACTTATTGAAATCGATGGGTTACAAGAAATTGTAGACACACAAGTAAAACAAGCAGAAGAAGCCTGCAAACAACATCAGGCTTCTGAAATTCGTAAGGCTCAAAGTCCTGACGAACGCGAACTATTGTGGAAAGGGAGAAAGGGAGCAATAGGTGCTTTAGGCCGTATCGCTCCAAATTATTACATATTAGATGGAGTAGTCCCAAGATCACGACTCGTAGAAACAATGTTAGAAGTAGGAAAAATTAGCGAAAAATATGGTTTCCCTGTAGCAAATGTTTTTCATGCGGGTGATGGGAATATTCATCCAAATTTATTGTTTGATGAACGAATTCCAGGTACAACTGAAAAAGTCTTACAAGCAGGCGCTGAAATTATGAATGTATGTATTTCTTTCGGTGGAACACTCAGTGGCGAACATGGTGTCGGTTATGAAAAACAAAGATTCATGCCATGGCTGTACAACGAAATCGATCTTGAAAACATGAGAAGTGTACGTACTGTATTTGGTAATTCAGGAATGTTTAATCCTTGCAAAATTCTTCCAGAAGGTAGTGGTTGTGGGGAAATAGCAAACATCCCAATGGCAGTTTCTGCAGCAGGACCTGATGCCTGGATCTAAAACATTTAACATAAAAGGTAAAGCAGCCACTGAAATTTATAGGCCTAACTCAATAGAAAAACTTATTCAAATTGTAACGAATCGTGATGGGCTTACATTAGTTCCAGTAGGGGGTAAAACACAACTAGATCTAGGAGACACTCCCACAGGAGATTTTGCAGCATTACACTTAGTCGATGCATTCCATGGAAAAATTGATCATGAACCAGCAGATTTGACTGTTGTACTACCTGCGAACACAACACTAGGGAAATTACAAGCTACGCTCATGAAGTCTGGCCAAAGACTCCCAATCGACCCCCCAAATAGTGAAAACGCAACAATAGGTGGGATTCTGGCGGTAGGAATAGGTGGTCCGCTACAATCTCGATTCGGACCACCACGAGATTGGGTTTTAGGAATGTCTGTACTACGAGCAGATGGAGAATTGGTGCGTGCCGGAGGCAGAGTTGTTAAAAATGTTACGGGATATGACCTTATGAGACTTTGGTGTGGATCTTTAGGGACAATCGGGTTGATTACCGAAGTTGCTTTGCGTGTTACGCCAGTAACTGAAACAGAAGATTACAGCTTAGTAACGGAAAACTTTGAGGAAGCACATAAAATTGTTGAACAAATTTATAAAGAAGATATCCGACCTGAATGCTCTGATATCCTTATCAACCCAACAGCTTCCACGTTATTCCTTAGGCTACCTAAAAACGTTAGAAAGGTAACTCAAAGTTTAATTAATTATGATTTACAACAAGAGCAAGCGGGGGCCATGTACCTTCAAATGCGAGACCTCGGATTTACAACAAACGATGACTTAACGATCCGTATTTCATGCACAAACAGTACATTGAAATTCATAATTGCTAAACTTCAACAGATGCACCCAGACAACCTCTTGATTAGACCATTATCTGGTTTAATAAGAGCCACCTGGAAATCAAAAAATCCACAAGCACTAGATGCCTCTAAAGAGATACCATTTTTACGTAAACAACTTCAACAGAAAGATACGACTATTATTATTGAACGTTCGCCAAAACATTTAGATAACAAAGTTGACACTTGGGGTCCTACTGGAATTTCTTTTAAATTAATGCAGAAAATAAAAAATACTTATGATCCTGACGGAAGATTTAATAGAGGAAGGTATTTCGGTGGTATCTAAAAAAATAACTTTGTATGAAGAAGATGTTTGGCCTTTACCAGCAGATGCCCCAAGCTCCAGCGACCTTTCAAAATGTGTACACTGCGGTCTCTGTATCAGCGCATGTCCCACTTATCTAATTACCGGATTAGAGGTGGAATCACCAAGGGGCCGTATACAACTAGCACGTGCAGTCGAGGAAGGCAGAATCGGCCTCACTAAAACAGTTCAAGAACATTGGGATCTTTGTTTACAATGCCGAGCATGTGAAGCGGTATGCCCAAGCGGAGTTCCTTACGGAAAAATCATGACTAAAGCACGAACTCAAATGGCCCAAGTCAAGCCTTCCAAAAAACTTTCCTTGCATCTACGTCGCTTTGTTTTGCGAAATATTATTGCAAAGCCTTCTATACTTGCATTAGTTTTTTCTCCAGTTCGTTGGTTTGTAAAATCACGAGCTAGGGTTTATATAAGAAAACTGCGATTGCTTAACATCTCACCAAGATTACGCATCTTAGATTACAGTCTTGGACAGCGTTCATTGTCTACAAGAGCATCAGATTTTTCGACTATTCAAGGAAACAATCCGACCCAATTATTTGTAGGTTGCATTATGGGAGAACTATTCGGATCAGTACACACAGCTACTAAAAAAGTATTAGAACGTAGAGGATTCACATGTAATGCTCCTAATAAACAACGGTGCTGCGGAGCATTACATGCTCATGACGGAGATCTCAATTTCGCAAGAAAACTTGCTAGAGAGAACATAGAAGCATTTGAAGAAAGTACCGGACCAATTGTCGTTAATTCAGCTGGGTGCGGAGCAGCACTTAAAGAATATGCAGACCTTTTATTAGATGATGAAAATTATGCAAAAAGAGCAGTGGCGTTCGCAAAGCGTATCTTTGATTTCTCTGAAATAGTAATGCCTCATGAAAAAGGAACCTTTGCAAAAAAAGTTGTTTACCAAGATGCTTGCCATTTAAATTATGCCCAAGGAATAAATACGGAACCAAGAGTATTACTCCAATCTCTAAAAAATTGTGAATTAGTTGAAACCGAAGATTCTGAAACTTGCTGTGGAGCAGCCGGGATCTACAGCATCTTAGAACCAAAAATGTCTAAGGCTTTAAGAGATAGAAAACTTGAAACTTTTCAATCAGTCAAAGCAGAAGTAATTGTAACTACAAACCCAGGTTGCATAATGCAATTTGAGGTCGCCAAACAAGAAGGGAATCTCTCAGCTGAAATTATGCATCTTGCTGAGGTACTAGACGAAGCTGAAAAAAATTGAGTCCAAAGCTCATCATTTTTAGAATTTATAAATCTTGAAGAACTTTATTTGGGGCATCTATGACAGGGCAGTTAGTTGGGATACATAAAACGCTTGAGCCTCTACTTGAGCCTTTTTTAAGTTCTGCTGCAAAAGGAAGTTCCCTAGGGATATCAGAGAATGGTAAAGCAGTGCTTGCATCTATCATAGCAAAAAAATCTTCTGGCCCAACGCTCTTTCTCGCAGCTACACCAACGGTGGCTGAACACTTAACAACTGAAATTGGTTTCTACTACCCCTCTATACCGGTATTACGATTCCCTGAGCGAGAGCGTCGAGCATATGAAACCAACTCATCTGATGACTCACCACAGATTGAATGTGAAAAAGCCTTACA